>Ga0272443_10002168_pt1 | contig 25891 bp, 22 predicted proteins | sample SSMAcet12_FD_193581 | JGI IMG/M metagenome (GOLD analysis project Ga0272443, IMG submission 193581) | Marine sediment archaeal communities from Little Sippewissett salt marsh, Falmouth, MA, United States - SSM-Acet-12 | ecosystem: Environmental > Aquatic > Marine > Wetlands > Sediment ... | reverse complement strand
CTCCCATAATTATAAAATGAACTTTTATCTTGATAAAAAGGTGATTTTTTAGAATAGCCAAACATATCTTGTCTTTGAGGTTGTTCTTGCATTTCTATATCTTGAGGTTCAAGCTCTTGTGTTTTAATTCCTACTGGAAAGCTTTTCCTGTTTGGAATTGACATCTTTGCTTGCTCTTGAGCTGGACTTCCATACCAGCCCTTTGACATTGGCGGTTTTATTCCTCTGCCTCTTGCTATAGGCATACTACTTGGTCCTCTTGCTATTTCTTGAGCTCTTTCACTTTTAGATACTTCAGTAAATCCTTTGTAAACTTTTTTAGCACCTTCTAGACCTTTAGTCATTACTTTTTCAGTGCCTTCTTCAAATCTTTCATATGTTTGCACTGCATTCAATTTATCTGCTTTCTTTGGGTCATCAGTAATAATCACATTTTGATATGTATCCATAAGCTCATGGTATTGTAGTTTTATTTGTGAATTTGTAAAAGAGCCTAGATTATACCATTTCCCATCTTCTCCTAAAACAACAACATAAGAATATTTTTCTTGGAATTTCTCTTTTTCTTCTTTAGCTTCTTGATGTGCTTCTTTGATGTCTTCTACTTTTTCTTTTACTTTAGCTCCTGCTTTTTTGATAACATCAGCTACACCTTGACGGCTTGGGTCATAAGGATAACAATCTAAAACATTTATTTTATTATCTCTATCAAAATCTCCTAATGGCTTGAGGTCAGTCTGCCAATATCTCTGATTAATCTTTTTCCTCGGTTTGAGGCGTTTGTCTTTCCTTGGGTCATACATTTTTGGCTTATACATTTTTATCACTTAATGGGAATGAAGGGATGTCCTCAGAAGAGAGGAGAGGAGGAAAGAATCAGTCTAGAGGACAAACCCCTCCTTTCACCAACCTAACTTACTAGAAGTCGCCTCCTTTTCTTACTACGAGTATTATAAGGAGAATCGCACCGATTACCATTAGAATTCCAAGTATAGCTACTACACTATCTGCTATTTGGCTTACTGATGTCAGCTGAGAAATATATATGATTCTTATACTTTCAGTTCTTGCACCAACAATTAGATAAGTATTTTTTGTTATTTCTGGGTCTGTTTCATTTGATGTTAATGTTATATTGTTATAGTGATAAGATGCATTCACTAATGGATTACCTCCGCCAACTGATGTTGTTACATTTACAAATAAAGTAAAGGTTGCTCCTGGATTTATTGATGTGATGTTGAACCTTTCATTAGTTTCATTTGGCGCTATATTACTTGAAGCATAAGTATAGTTCGCATCATAAGTATCATTTATAATCACTGAATTAAGATAGAAATCACCGCAATTTGTAATATTTATAAAGAAAGTTACTGCATCAGTATTCCATTCTAAAAATGTCATATTCGCTTCTTTTGATGCATATAAGCAATGAGTTAATGGTGTTGCAGTTACTGAATTTGTATATGGACCAGATTGAACTTCTGCTGTATTTGTAATAGTAGACCCATTAGCTAAAGGCCATGATACATTAAGCCATATTGTGATATTATACCAATGGTTCTCGCATCCAGTCATATTAAGATATGGAATTATCCAAGTTGTATTATCTCCACTTTCATTTACTGGATTTGCTCCTAAAAATATTACATCGCTATCATAAGTTTCATTAAGCCACACATTTGTCATATTTATTTCTCCAGTATTACTAAGATTTATCCATACTTCAATTGTATTATTTGTATGAACATTCATCGTCTTTGACATTGTTATTGCCTTTGCATCAGTTGTAAAGAAGAATTCTGCTGCACCAGCTGGATATCTTGTTGTTTGACAGCTATCATTTATTTCAGCGTGCCAATAATAAGTTGTATTTGTTACAAGATTTAATCCTGGAGTAATTTGCGCTGTTCCTGCTGTTGGCGTATTATCATCATATCCTATAACAGTATCGTTTCCCCAGAAGAAAGTAACATTTAAATCGTCTCCATCTGCATCAGTTACACCTACTGAAAATAGATTTAGAAGTGGGTCTACACTTGTAGAAGCTGATATTGGACTTATTGCTCCTCCTGCTGGTGCTGTACCTCCACCCCATCCAGTTGTAAAGTTATATGATGCATTTAAATAATCATCATTTCCATCAGCAACTGTTACATTCCACCAATAAGTTGTTCCATGAGATAATCCACTCATTGTATGTAAAGGTGTTGATGTATTTGCTGTTCTTCCTGTTCCAGACCAAGTATCACCATTTGATGTATTTATCCAATAATTATAATTATGTCCTCCTGAATTTATAACTGTTACATTTATTGGAACATTATATGATGTACAATTTGCTCTTTGGGTATTGTCTGCTGGAGTTTCTCCTGCATATGAAAAGTTAGTTGGGCATTTTGTTTTTTCAATTGTTTGACGATATGTTGCGCTTGTAATTCCAGTTGTTGTATTATATGACCAAATTCTATAATAATAATCTGTGCAATTAGTTAAACCAGTATCAGCATATAATAATGCTGAACCATTATAAATTACTGAATCACTTGGTCCAGTTGGATAAGAACCTGCTTTTCCACAAAGTGTAACATTATCTCCTCCTGTTCCTTTAGTCCAGCTTAAATTGATTTGTGTTTGATTCCAAGCAACTGCTAAAATTGATGCTGGGTCTTGTGGTGTTACAAGTACTGATATATTATTTTGAGTATTTATTGTAAAATCTTCTGTACCATCTCTTATATATACTTGAGTATCTGAGTGATTAAATGATTGATTTATCCAAACAAGTCCACAATTGAGCGCTGTAAAATTAATTAAACAAGCAGAATTATTTCCAGAAGTTCCTGTTCCATAATAAGAGCCTATTGAAGAAAGTACACCAGCTGTATTATCAAGTGTTGCATCAGCATATAAAGGAACATTCCATACTCCTTGAAAACTGACATTAATATTTGGTGCAGGATTTCCTACAGGTGTTACATTTACTCTAAATGCATTTGGACTATTATAAGTTATATTCCTTATCGCCCATACATCACAATCATTAGCTCCTGTATCAATATAAATAGTTATATCAAAAGTATCTCCTAATTCAACTTTTCCATTAGTAAGACCACTTGCTTCAAGCCAAATTGTAGCATCGTTATCCCAGTCTGCCTGAGTTTCATATGAATCTGATAATGCTGAACCTGCAAAGGCAGTGATTGCAGATACTACTAACATTATTATTACACTTGCATTTAGTATTCTTTTATTTTTTTCTCTCATTTTTTTCACCTTCATCTATTTGCCCATATAGCACTTAAATCGCCAACGAAAATATTGTCATTAGCATCAACATCATAAAGCCCAAGATATCCTAATCCTCTATTAGCCCAAACTGAAGATAAGTCTCCAACGAAAACATTTCCATTTAGGTCTACATCATATCTTGAGTGGTCAGTCTTATATTCATAAGTTCTATTAACCCATAAATTTCCATCAGTAACATTTACACTCCACCAGTAGCTTGTATTTCCCCATCTCCATTTTGTATTAAATCTATCTGAAAGATTAAATGTTACTCCTGCATAAAATGTTCCATTTGTAACTGAAATATTCTCTGATGTTTGATTCCATTCAGGATTCCAAGTATCAGTTTTATTAGTATAAAATAATACACTAAATGTATCACCATTTGGGTCTTCAACTGTCGCTCTCATATAATCTATTAATAGAGGAATTGATAATACTGTTCTGTTGCATCTTGGATAAGGATTAAATATAATTGGAGGAAGATTAGTTCCATATTGAATTGATACATTAGTATAGAAAGTTGATGTCTCATAAGCACTTGCATTTATATGATTTGTAATGATTGTTCCATTAGGAGCACAATCTTCAGTGATATTTACAGTTATATTAAATGATATACAATGTCCTACTCCTAAATTTCCTGTAACATTAAATACCCAAACATTTCCATATCGATTAGTATAATTTATTCCTGGAAGCGAGCATCCAGTTATAACTGCACAATCTGGCAGTGTATCATTTACTGCAATATAAGTTACTGGAGAATCACCATCATTACAAATTGTAATTGTATAATTTACTGATGCATTATTTTCTATATCTTCTATAATTGATACATTTGCTACCTTTGTGACATTTATTGTTGCAAGTGAATAGTTTAAATGGTCTACTTCAGTTCCAATTCTACCATGCGCCCAATACTGCATATGAAGTGAGTGTGTTCCATTCCAAGTTCCATCTTCAAAATCTACTATTCTATTCCAATTGGAACAATTCATATAAATATCCCAAATATCTTCTCCTTTGTTGTCATCCATTGTATAATAACTGCAATTTGATTCATTCCAGTTTTCCCAAGCAACACTATATTCATAATCATCATTTACAGTGAAAATATGTAATCCAAATGTATCATTGGTTTGTAAATAGTCTTTACTTCCAACATAACCTTTTTCAAGTTCATAAAGGGGAATATCTATAGTATACATTGTATGGTTAGAGAACCTGTGTAACATAGGTAGATAACTATAATGATAGATTTGCCAACCTAATGGTCCATTATCATAATAAATATTAAATTCTATTTCCATATCACCTACTGGTGGCTCATCAGTTCTTCCTTCATATCTAACATTAGTTCCATTGTAAACTATATAATCCTCATGCCATCCAATAGGTCCATTTATATATTGCCAGTAGAATGCCATATCATTGTCATCCCATTTCAGATTGTTATCTACATCAATACAAACTAGAGCACCATCATAATCGTCTCTTGTTCCATCTGTACAATCTTCTATTTGAATATACATTGAATTGTTATATGGATATCCAAATGATTTTTTATTAGTTAGAATTGATGTATAATAATAAATTGTATCATTTTGATTTAAAAATTCATTTGTACTTTCTGGTCCTCCGCCACCTGCATCTGATACTGAATAATTGATATTAAATGCTCTTGACACCATACTCATATTATCGCTAATATTTTGATATTGGCAGGATACACAATCACCAAATTCCTGTGATGAAAAATTTCCATTTGCCCATTCAGTATAGCAATCAACAATTTTGTAATATGATGTATTCCAAGCTGATTTATTATAAATTGGGAAGTACATTAAAGGTATTCCATCGCTTCCATATATAGAATGGTTTTCTAATTCTGATGCATTTGCTTGTGGGTCTCTTGAATAATTTAATCTAAATAATTCTATAAAATCAAAGTCAGCTGTAAAGTTTATATCTCCGCCTGCGCCCCATACTACTAATCCAAAACATTGGCTTTCGTCTGGTCTTGTACCTGATTTATTTTCAAATATCCATCCTGAAGGTTCGTATTCTAAACCAAATGGTATTGTATCATTAATATACCATGCTTTAGTTTGCAACATTCCATTGCATAATCCATTGTAGATTGTCTTTGACCATATACCATAATCTCCTGGGTCAATATCATAAGGACTTTGTTCTGGTACTCTTGGCCAATCATCATCATAATATTGATGTGCATTTGATTTTGATGTTACAGGTGTTCCATCTATAGTATTAAAAAGATTATTTCCTACCTTTGATAATAAATACATTTCATTCTCGCCATAAAGAATCATATCAAAACTTGAATGATTATAAAATGAATATATTATTCCTATTGTTGGCTCTGTATCTAATTCAGGCTCAAAGTATGGGTCAGTGATATTATATCTCATTCTTAGATATATCATTGTTCTATTAAAGCAAGAAAGATTTGCTATTGTATATGATAAATTTAATTCATCTAGGTCATCTTCCGCATCTTTTTCAAATCTATAAGTCCAGTTCCAATCTTTATTTCCTGATTCTGTATTTGATGTGTTAAATGGTCTCCAAGTTGTATAATTTGTGCTATATTCAAACCATTGTTCGTCTAAGCATTCTGGCTCTGTGCAAGGTCTATGAATATGTTCTGATATTGCCCACTCGGAATCTTCATCTTCATATGAGCAGTTGCATTCAATATTTGTATTAAACTTTTCATTTACATATATTGTATCTTCATCATTACAAGTAGAATCCCAATATTCAAAGAAAAATTGACAGAGTGTTGTATTAGCTCTTATCCAAGAATAGTTTGTGCTATTGATAGTCATATTAAATTCTAGATATGTATAATTACAATAAGTAAAGTTTACAAGTTGGCTCTTTGATATGTTCCATTGTAAATGTCCATGAGGACTATATTGGCAATCATTATCTTCCCAAAATGATTGATTTGGATTCATTGTTACTGGTGCTTCATTTGGAAGTTTGAGCTTTCCTGTACCAGTTATATAACTGCTAATTGCATCATAATTTGTGATTCTAATTGTAAGGTTGTGTATTTCATCTCCACAGTTATGAACTGAAACATTAAAGCGTGCTGTGTCTCCTTTTGAAAAATTATAATGGTCTACCCAAGTGCCTGTATCATTATTCCATACTTTGATTTCTGTATCAAGGCAACAAGGTTTTTCTTCAGAAAGGTTCCCATTTTCTAATCTTCCATTAAAATCTGTTGTATTATATGTTGTTGCTCCATTTCCTACATCAACAAACCAAGTAGATTGATTAATGTAGTATCCATATTTTGGTGGTGGTCCATTTAATCCTATTGTAAGGTTGCATACAAATCTTACATATATTGAACAATTTTCATTTATTATTCCTGCGTCTCCATGGTACATCCAAGGATTTTCAATAAGAACACCCCAAGTAGTTTCATTGATTGTAAGTGTTCTTGTTGTAAGGCTATCACCTATAACACCTTTTCCCCATCCATTATCATCTTGAAGTAATCCATATGTTACATTATCTCCTGAAATATATAAAGTGATATTTGAGCTATTTACATACCATCCATTAGTTGTGTTTATAAGATTGCCCATACTGATATTTACCCATTCTACTCCATGAGTTGCATTCACAGTAAGATTTATTTCCATTGTTTCATTTCTAACACCTGAGCCATTACACCAAGTTACTACAGGTGTAAAAACTGCTGCGGTACTTGAGTTTCCCTGCCAAGTAAGATTCCAAGGAGAACTTAATCCTTTTAGTTTAAAATCAGTTGGGAAGTCTTGCCTTTGATATGTATCGGCTGATATATTTAGAGATGGAGTAATAAAACTAACTAAAATTAAGAAAACAAGCATAAGTTTTAGTTTATGTTTTATTATCTGTTTGCCCATATTGTGCTCAAGTCTCCCACAAATATATTATCATTATTATCTGTATCATAATATCCATCAAAAGTTCCACCACGATTAGCCCATACTTCTGAAAGGTCTCCTACAAACACATTGTCATTGTTATCAATATCATATCTAGAGCCTGTTGTGTTATACCAATAGGATTTATTTAACCAAGAAGCACCATCTGTTACATTAACAGACCAATACATTGTTGTGTTTCCCCATATAAATTCATTTGTGCCGTTTATAGTATCAAGATTTAAAACCTCATATCTTCCTGCACTTCCACCTATCCAATTAGCAAGTAGTGACCAAGTTTCTGTTGCTGGTGTTCTATTCCAGAAGTAGATATATACATCAAGTCCACTTCCTGTAAGACCTACACTAATATTTATTGGTGGTCTACTTATTCCAGTAGATTTATTATTTGGATATTCTAAAGATATTCCTATATCACCTTGTGTTGTTCCTTGAGCACTATCATATTCAAGTGAATAATTATTTTCAGTGATGTTATATCCCCAAATTGAATAATAATAAGTTGTTGCTTTTGATAATCCAGTTTGATTAAATGTTTTATTAGTTCCATTATAAAGTTCAGTTCCATTATCTACAGCATTTGGATAAGTGTTCCAACCACTTTCATTCATTACAAGAACAACAGAATCTATTCCTGCATCTGAATAAACCCAAGACAGATTTATAGCACTTTGATTCCAAGCAGTTGCAGTTAGTGATGTTGGATGACTTACTGAATAATTAAATGTCCATGGGTCAGACCAATCTCCCCAAGTATAACTTTTTGTGGTAAAATGATATGTTGCATTATACCAATTATTATTTGAATCATTAAGCTCTAATCTCCACCAATATTTTGTAGTTGATGCATTAGCAAAAGTTGCTCTATAAGTAAATGTTCCATCTGTACAAGTATCATTATACTGAAGAATTGTCCAAGGTCCAGTAGCATTTGTTTTCCAAGTAACATTAAATTTATCGTCTTGTGGCTCATCTATAGTTACGCTAAGTTGCACATACATATCTACACCAGTAGAGCCATTATTTGGATTAATATCAGTTACCTCTGGATAATCTGCTTCTACATCAACCTTAGCACCAAAAGAAGAACTTCCATATAATTCAAAAACCATAGGAGGCTCTGTAGTAAAATTGTAAGTATTATTTACTGATGTTCCATTTCCTGAATCTGTTCCATTTACCCAAACTGTATATTCTGTATTATAATTTAAAGGAGTAGTTAATTCTACAAATTTACTTCCATTTGTATCATCATTAGAATTATTGCTGTCGCCATTTGATACTTCTATAGACCAATTAAATGTATCACCTTCAGGGTCTTTGATTGTGATATTCCAAGTTGCTTGTGTTACAAGAACATTTCCTTGTTGATGAGCAGGGTTTGGATTCCTCATAACAATTGTATCATTTTGTGGTTCTTTAGTTGTATTTAATTTAGCTCCAAATGAAGAACTCCCATATGCAACAAAACTCGTTTTATCTTGTACAGTAAAAGTAAACATTGCCTTTGTCCAATTTGATGATGTATTATCAGAAGAATTATCAGTTGCATTTACCCACCATTTATAAGTAGTAGAATATTGCAATCCTGATATTGAACAAGTCTTTAATCCTTCTGCCTCTTCTGATGTCCAATTATATTGTGAGCCTATATCGTTTGAGTTGTTTGTTTCAATTGTATAATTTATTCCATCTCCATCTGTATCATTTATATAAATAGTAAGTGTTGATGTACTTTTAATGACATTAGCAGAATTATTTGCTGGTGTTGGCATTTCTATTTTAGGTAAATGGTTTTCACCAGCAGGTGCATTTTTTTCTGAGCCAACTGAAAAGAAACCATTATCAGTTCCATTTATAATGGTATTATATGATGTTAATATCCAATTTGCACTTCTGATACCAGAACTTATTCTTACTTCAGTAACAACAATGTCAGCAACATTATTTGTTCCATCACAGCTGGCTATTCCATCAAACCTTCCTGCATCTTTTTCAACACCAGCAAGTGCAGTTGCATTCCATTCATCAAAAGTACCATTTACATATAATCCTGTGTCTTCTTCAGACATATTAAAAACACCAGTGAGATAAACCCAAACATCTTCTACGGCATTATTACTACCTGCATAAGCATTTTGACTTGTAAGAGAAACTCTAAATTGATATCCGTTTGTAGTAGTGTACCATAAACCAGAAAAACTATCAGCTTCTAAAGATAAATATCTATCAAAAGTTCCACCAGGTTGACCAAAAACATCAGGCATTACATACATTTCTAATGTTTTGTCTTTATCATGTAGACTATTATATGTAGCAGTATCCCCTATGTTAATCCAATCTCCTTCATCATCTTCAAAATCAGCATATCCACCCATCCAGTGTGTTCCAAAGGTCGCTCCTTGATTTGTTCCATTATGTGTCCATTTACTATCTGTTGCATCTACAAGATGATATACTCCTTCATAATCATCATCCCAAGCATTTGGAATATCCTCTTGTGAACCACAAGTATCATTTCCATAATACATATTTATGATAGTATTGCTATCGTGAGCAAGTGATGGTATTTTTACCCAAGCAACTAATGTACCATTTCCTCCATCATAATATTCTATTTCGTGAGATAGAGTTGTTGTATTATCAGTTAAAACAAATACAATATCATTTCCGTTATTCTGCGCATCATCTCTTAAATCGGTATCAGTAATATTTATAAGAACTGTAAAATTAGTTAAAGTACTTGGTACTTGAGAGCTATTTAAAATAAGTGGTTTATAATGGTCCCATTCAGTATTCCACCAAGCTTGAGTATCATATTTTTCTTGTATTATATATTCTTCAGTTTGTTCTTCTATAACAGGTTCCTCTGTTTCATTTATATCAATTATTTCTATAATTTCTGTATCATTTAAAATAGTTTGATTTGTCTCTGTTATATTTAAATCATCTATATATGTTCCATTAACTTCATTATTTCCAATCCAAGTACTATTATTAATACTTGACACTGAAGTAGCGCACATTAAAATTAATATTAAAATTGATAATATTTTCTTCATGTATAAGCCCTCACTCTCATATAATATGTTCCATAATCAACTATTGCATCTGGCAGAGTAAACGATACTCTTGTACTATTAGCTTCATAATAAGTTGGATAATTCCATTTATTGATATCCGTATAATTTATTTCTGGACTTGAAAAATCAGCATTATTATCTATTTCAAGATGATACAGAATTGCATCTGAAACATTTGTCCAATTTATTGTTGGTGTATCAACATAAACATCAGCGTTATCTCCTTGATTTTCTATTGATATAAATTGTATTTCACTTTCTTCAGATTTTTCTATATGGTCATTATTTCCTGTTAGATATTCTAAATTATATAATACCATACCATAATCATTATTTGCATCACCTGTTGCATCTGCTATAATAATTGAACCATTTGATAATACAGCACTATGTCTTACCGCAGTAAGATTTGTTATTTTAAGATACTCCCAAGTTTCGCATTCATCATATGATACGCCAATGTTTAGATAACTTCCTACTTTTACAAATAATAAGTATCTAGTTTTATTATAAAGACCACCATTATCTCCCCAAGTACTATTTCTTGTATATGTTTGTAATCTACTTCCTGTATCTACTCCAGCTGGAACTCCATCGTGAAAGCCACCAAATTCTACTACACCATAAGTAGAATTTTCAGACCAATGTTCATCCCTTCCTCCAGAATCTCTTCTTGTTGTATATAAAACTGTATGATTATTAAGTTCTGCTCCAATAGTTGCTTTTACTCTTCCACCAGCACCTGCTTCTGCTGATGTTGTTTCATAACCAAGATGCCAAGTTGACCTGCTAAGATTTTCTGTATCATCAGAATAAATAGCATATAAATATACAGTTGGATTACTATAATATGAATTTGTAGGAATAATTACTCTGTCATTTTCACATATTACAGGTTGTTTAGTGAGCGGTCTTGGAGCATAAATTGTTTGGTGATTTGTTTGGTCATCAAGGTCTATTGCACCACACGATTCATTAATCATATAATTATCATCTATACCAACCCAAGTATTTCCATAATCAGTTGAATATCCTAAATGAACTTCTGAGTAATCTCCTTCATAATGAAATCCATCAACCCAAAGTATTGACCAAAGTGTATCATTATTATCAAAGAAAAGACCACTTGAAAGCACACTTCTATCATCATATGTGTTTCCATTATCTAAATATGATGCTGAACCATCACAAAAGGGTACTAATGGAGACCAAGTAACTCCACTATCAAAACTTCTTGTAAAATATAAATCTCCTGGAGCACCATCTGTTGGGTTTTCATAAGCACACACATAAGTTGCTATTGTTCCATTTGAGCTTGAACAAAGTCCTTTATAGAGATAATAATCATAATCATCTACTTGTAACTTATTTGGATGATTATTAATATCAGAAAGATTATATGGACATATAGCTTTGTTCCAAGGACCATTATCTGCTTCGGCAAAAGATACTACGCTAGTATAACTAACAATACTTACAAATGATATTGCTATTAATACAGATACCAGCTTCTTTCTATCCATTAATAACTCTCCTTATACATAATGCCCAGCATATATCTTACAACTATTTAATGCGCTACTCCAATAATCATATGCATCAGTTCCTGCTGGAATTGATACACTAAATATGAACCATACAGATGCATTTTTATCAGTTAATCCTGCTCCATTAGTAAATGGATTAGTTCCTGCATCAGCTGGCCAAGTGGTTGCATTGATACTTATATTACTTCCACCATCACTGAAAGTTTGTGCTGTATAATTATAAGATGAATTATCTGAAGAAACCCATAAAGTGATATTTGATGCATTTACCCAAGCATCTGTGTCATTTAGGTCATCCATAAATACTCTAATTTCAGTTACATTATTAGTTGAGTTGATTGACATATTAAATTCTAACCACTCATTTGTATCTCCTGTATCATTACAAAATACAATAGTATTTGGAAGACCAGAAAATGTTATGATATCATTAGGAAGACCTTTTATTGTAAATGTTGATGCTTCTCCTTGTAAACTAAAAAAACCTCCTTCACTACAATTATTTAAATTATTATATGTAGTAAGAATCCAATTATCAGAACGAGCTATATTTGAAAACCGAATCTCATCTATCCATCCATTATAAAAATTTGATAAACCATTCCAAGAATTTATGCCAATATCAAATCTATCAGTTACAGTTTGATGTTCTTCCCAATTTCCTTCTAATGATGAATTTGTAGCAACATTTGAGCCGTTAGTATATATTTTAGCGAAAGAATTTTCATCTCCAGTATATGCTAGATATGTAAAAACATCAGTTGTAATCATATGAGAATTTATTCCATCTAAAACACAATAAGTATTTCCATTAGTTCTTGCATTTAATCTTGTATGACCTGTTGATGAAGACCATATAATACCATATTGATATATATTTCCTGCTGAATTTTCGTGATAAAATAAATATGTAGCAGTTGAATTAATTGTTTCTGGTTTAATATAAAATTCATAAGTCCAATCATTACCCATTTGTGATGTGATAGGACAAGTCATATAATCACTATTATCTACATTCCATCTCATTGAATATCCTATATCTCCTGCTTCTTGATAATCACATCCAGTATTACTTAAATCTTCATTATTAGATGTACTATCTTGAGGACTACCACTTGCATCAGATAAATGATATACTCCGAGATAATTATTATCCCAAACACCTGTTGGGTCTTCTTGATTCACTGTATTATTTGCTCCATAATAAAGATAAATAATTGTATCAGATGCAGAAGTTATAGAAGTAACATTAACCCATATATATGCATCTACTTGACTATTACCAGAATCCCAATTCCAATAATCAATTTCGTGAGCAAATTGTGTATCTTTTGCTGAATTAAAAAATGCAATGTCATATCCTGAATCATTTATACAACCACTGAATAAATCAGTATTATCCGTAAAATTAAATAACACAGGAAAATCACTTAAATCCCCAGGAACCTGAGAATGATTTATAGTTATTGTCATACTATGATTAAAATCACCAATTTCAGCTTCCGTTTTAAATTTCGTATTACTAGCGTGCATAGTATCCTTAGATACCATAAAACCTGTTGATGCAGATACTATTAAAATCATAAAACAAATTAAAATTGCACCAGCAGTATGCTGTTGACTTTTGTTTTTCATTTCTTTATTCCTCCTCATTTGAGGTTTATCCACTCATTCCTGAAGGCTGTATAGTAACAGTTTGACTTGCTACACTATAATCTGATGCGCCTACAACAACCCAATTATATCCATCATATTGATGCACACTTACTATGCTTTCAACTGCATAATCAAGCACACAAACTTTTGGTATAGTTGGGTCTGTTACCTTAAAAATTTCAGTCTGTCTTTCTGTATATCCTATTTCAGAGTTAACTACATAAAATGCAAACACGCCAACTCCTAACATAATTAGACTAATAGTTACTGCCATTACTACTTTTGCCATATCTTCTTCCATATTATTTATTCCTCCAGTTATAATAAAATAAGAAAGGGGGTAGTGAATCCCTATCGATGTTCGCTTACCTTACATAGTTATAGACTAACCCAACGATACTCATAATCGCCCCTATGATAAGGACAATACCAATTATGTTAAAGACGCTGTTTCCAGTATCAGTAACATTATTGACTGCGTTATGAGTTGCGTTTAAAGCTTTTCCATAACCGAGAGAAGTATGAACTTCGCCTAAAGTGACGAAGAATGCGAATACTCCTACAGCAAGGATTATTAGCGCAACAACGACTCCCATTATTGCTCCAGGGTCTATGAACCCATATCTAGCTTTCATTGCTATCACCTTATTTATCTGACATAGTTATATACTAGACCAACGATAGACATAATTGCACCTATAATTAGGACAATGCCTATGATGTTAAAGACTGAGTTACCTGTGTCAGATACATTATTGACAGCCATGCTAGTTACAGGGTCTGTTGCAACATTTGTTACCTCACTAAGGGTGACAAAGAATGCAAAGACACCTACTGCAAGTATGATAAGTGACACTACCACTCCCATAATTGCACCTGGGTCAATGAAGCCGTATCTTGCTTTCACGAGCCTTTTCACCTCCGATTCTTATCATATGTTAATTATTGTTTCATCTTTATATAATTTTAATATTAAAGAGAGTTAAATAATCACAAAAAAATGGTATATAAAAATTATATATTTATTACTTAAAAAATGCTGGGATTTGCCTTTTTTTGATAATCTACAATGTTTTTTGCATCATTTACAAAATTTTCATTAGATTCTTTTTTTAATATATAAAAAGTATATTCACCTATTACTTCTATTTTATATTGATGGTCTAAAAAAACAATACATAAAGATGGCATATAAGAATAATTTTCAGTTTTTCCTAACATAATTATATTTTGTTCTTTAAAATATTTTGGTATGTTTTTTGATATTTGTCTAGATACACTTCCATTATCTACATATGCATAATTATATTTTTCTAATTGAGTTATTACATTTTTTACTTTAGTTTTTATATCATCTCTCATTCCAAGAGAAACTAATGTAACTCTTTTTTTATTCATAATATCACCTATGGCATACTCATTTCTCTTCTATAATCAAGATAAAGCTTAATTAACCATGCAATATTAATAAATATAAATCCAAGAGCTACACCAAACATTGCCCACTCCCTATAATAGGTGTCATTTGGTACTTCTATTGCTAAGAAGCCTGCTAATATAATAATCCACATAAGCATTGATACTCCTGTAAATACTACGCTTTCTTCATATACTGCTAGAATAAAACTAACAAAGCCCATTGCTATCACAATTATAAATACACTTTCCAACATCTAATAATTCCTCCTAAATTCCATAGGATATATTTGAGTCTGTTTCTTTCTTTTCTTCTTTCTTTTTTTAAGAGCTACTGCCAACGGCAGAGCCATTAATACAAAAATTAATCCAACAATCCAAGTATCACTTCTAATTGTATCTGTATCTTCCATTAATGCTATTAGGTCTTCTGGTCCACAAGGACACCAACTTGGGTCTGGAGGAGTTCTGAATTGGAAGATATCAGTAATTTCATATTCTCCTGTTTCTGCATCTGTGATATTGACATACCAATGATAAATTTCATTAAAACGAACTGGATAATAAATAGAGTTATTGATATGGCCGTCGATGCAAAAGCAGTAAGTATTATTTGATATTTGGAATAACTGATTTACTATATAAAATTCTTCAAATTGAGAATCATTTCGGTAAAATGTAAGATTCATAAGATGTCCATCTGAATTATTAATTCCTATACACATAGAATCACAACAAGGACACACTGTTCCATTTGGGGAAGGGGGATAAATATAAGTGATATTTGAGCACTCTTCTGGTTCAAAGTAATAGTAGCAGTAATCTTGAGTAAATTGACCAGAGCAATTCAAGGTATAATTAATACGCCAATCAAAGAATTCCCTAGTAAAATCATTTTCTATTTGACAGGATACATTAGTATTATAAGCACAGATTTGAGTAATTTGATTTATTCCTGAATATGTAGGACTAAATTCATACCAATAAGAATTATTTTCCCATGTGGTTTGATTATCCCAATCTATATCTTCATACCAATCTTCAAAATCCCACCAATATCCCCAAGGTTGAGCATTTGCCCAATCCAACCAATCAGAATAATATTGAGTATAGTTGAGCCATTCATATGTTACATTTAAAGAGCATCCTTGTGGTGGAGTTACATTCACACATACTTGAACGCCTTTAGCAGTTATATCTACATTCCAATCTCCATTATGAGGTGTTACATTATTAAAATAACCTAAGTTCCAACAATTGCCATCAATTGGAAACTCTGGATTAGTAAATGGCTCCCAAGGATTATCATACTCTATTATAGTAGCACTTATACTAGGAAAAAATAAGAATAATATTATTACTGCTAGTAATATCTTGTATTTCATCTTCTCCTCACATATTTATAATATATCATCTTGTATTTGTAAATTTACCTCTTTTTCCTAACAAATGCATTGTAAAGTATAGTTGTAAACATAAATGCTAATAATAAGCCAAATAAAAGAGCTAACTCATGTGGAAATAAAATTGAAAAGAATATACCTACAAGCACAAGATATGTTCCAGTCGTTAGAAGGCTTCTTTTATTTGCGTGTATGCCAGCTCCTATAAATCCAAGTAAAATTCCCCAAAACATATTTGCAAATATATTTGTATATGCTAATATTGCCACTCTTAATATACCATCGCCTGTGAAATTTGTGTAGTTGAAATCTACTATTACATCCATTATTATAGTTAATACAGCCATTACATCGAAGATTCAAAACCACCTCTTACCATTTGAATATATCCAATAACAAACATTAAACCTGTTATTGACAAAAATATTACTATAAATATAGTAACTGCACCTCTTGCTACTTGATTAGTAATTGACATTATTATATTTGCAAATATAGTTGTTGCCTTTAAAAAAACAACTGTTAATAAAGAAGCAAAACCTGCATATGCTGCAGCAGCAGATGTCTTAATTTTAATCTGTAAAATTGCAGCAACTGCTCCTGCTATTCCTCCTGCTATAAGTGTGCCCCATATTTCTGCTGTTAGGAAAAATATTGTTCCTAAATCAGCATTTCCTTTAATTAATGTATCATAATTATATTGACTTATACTACCAATATTATATATTTCTAATCCTGCTATTATTGTTATTACAAGATTAAATATTAAAAGATAAAGCATTGCTTGCATTGCTTTCATCTGTTGTCTTCACCTCCCATTGAGGCGATTATTGCTATAACAACTAAAAATATACCTATAGCAATTATAAATGGTGTATTTACTGCATCAGGGATAAATGTATATAATTCTTGCATACCTGTAACTGCCCCTCCTGCAAATATTAAAACTAAACCTGTTGCAAGAGTTCCAAGCGTTGCGTTTGCTTTTGCTGTTGTAGTAAGAACCATAAATGCTATTCCAAATATAATTAGATATGCCCAAGGTACATATCTTGATGTATCATCTACATCATAGAAAGGAGATAGTCCTATAGTATTGTTGAATATATCACTTATTCTCTTAACATTTGTAATTGGTTCCATTCCTGGAATCATACTAGCATCACTTACTTTATATATACCATCATATACATCATTACTACTATCAATTTCTACATATAAATCCCAAAAAAAACTTTTTGATATATTACAAGCAAATGTAAAATTATAGTTACTTATTCCACTTATATTTTCATAATAAATATTTGTTTTATTTGCATATCCATATACTGAAAAATTAGCCCATACAGTTGAACCTGTTGTATCTAAATAGTCAACATAAAATCCAGTTGCATACCATCCTATTGAAACATCAATTAAATCAAAGAAATTATACATTTGTTTTATAGCATCATATGGAATAAGAATTTCAGGATTTGTTTCATCTGATGTTGGTGCAAAACCAAGCCTACTTCTATCATCTTCTGTGCAATGAACTCCAATATAATATTTCTTTTGATATATAAGCCAAGGATATGTTTTTAATGATGTATCAAAGAACTGCTCATCAATCACAAGTTTTTCACCTGAACTATTATAACAATATATTTCGTGATATGCTCCATTTTCTGTTGTATAAAGACTTGTATCATCTATAAAACTATATGTATATCTTATAAGTGAACCTTCTAATACATCTATTCCAGCTATTGTTTCATAAGTATAATAATCCACTCTTGCATTTGTTGTGTTATCATCTAGTACAGCTGAATCTATTTGAACTCTATTTCCATATACAGAATAATTATCATTTGCAACTGATATCCAACCTCCATATATTGATTTATTATAAATATAAACTGATATTATTTCATCTAGAGTATTACTTGTTGTTACATTAACAGGTATTGCTGGATTAGTAACTGAATGATAATCTACATGAGATGTTCTAGTATAAGTCTCTCCATAAACTGGCATATCTGTTCTAATATAAAATATAAGATTTCTTTCACCGCTTTCTGGAATAAGTATCCTTTTACAAGTATATAATTCTTCATCAGAAGCATTCCAAGTAAACTCTATAAATTGAATTGTTTTATCAGTTGTTATATTAAAATATCCAGATGCATTTGTACTAAAATCTCCACCTGGAGTTGTTGATGTGTGAACTCCATTATTAAATATTACATAATCTACTTCATCACTATAATGTATGCGGAAATCATGTGGACCAAATCTTGATAAATTTACAAGAGCATTTCTTCCATTTGATTCGTTTTCATATCTTACAGATATGTTATAACTTCCTCCACCTGTAGAATTAAAAGCAGTTACATATCCATCTGAATAATGCCAAAGTAATGGTGAACCTGATGCATTAATATAAGTCCAAAGCGCAAAGTGATATGTTGTATCTTGAGATAAACCACTTATTTCAGTCCAATTTCCTGAACCATTATATCCTAATATACCCCAAGAAGCTGGGTCAGGACTTCCGCCTGGAGATGATGTTGAATATCTTATTAAAGTTGTTTGATTTGTTCCTACTCCTACTGATGCATTTTTCCATCTAAGTGTTATTGCTGTTCCACTACTTTCATTTATATTTAACTCAGTTGGTGCTTCTGGTTTTGTAAGGAAATATGATTCATTTGTTGAATTAAAAAATCTACTTGAATTATATATCCAAGAACGAACATAATAATATTCTCCAGATGTAAGACTTGTTACTTCTTTTGAGAAAGTTTGCCCTGATGTATAAGTTCCTGAACAAGTAACATTTCTTTCATAATTTGATGCGTTTACTGAAACATTTCCAATCCAAAAACCACAAGTAACTGCCTCGCCTGTATCATAAAGAACCTCTGAACTTAATGTTGTTGTTGTTTCTTCTATATTTGTAATATTAGGAGAATCATATATAGGAGATGATGTTTTGAATTGTATATCCGTTCCATTAGTTGTTGCATTACTATTATTTGCAAATGCTTTATAATGATATATTGTTTCAGGCTCTAATCCTGTAATTGTAAAATTAAATTCATATGGAGAAGAAACTGATGAAGAAGTATAACTTATATTTCCTTCGCAAAAATAAGCATATATTTTTGGCCAATTAATTATTGGTCCAAATGCTTGCATTCTAGTTTTAATAACTATTTCTCCTGATGTTGCATTAACAGCAGTATTAGGTATAGATATATTTGCTAATTCCCAATCAGGGTTATATTCAGTTCCTACATCAGTAAATACTTCTTGATATGAACCAGAAGACCAATTATAATAGCTAATATAAATATAACCTTTATCAGATGGACTACCTGCAACGGTATCCTTTCTTAATTTATACTTAAAATATATTTTTATATTATCTGCATTTGTTGGTAAAGTATAATTTTCAAGAAAATAACCATCTTTATCATTACCATCATAAGCTTGATATCCACCAAAGTTTGAATCACTCCAATTCTCATCGTGAACAGCACCTACTGGATTATCATAATTAAAAGCATCGCCTCCTTGATAATATTCATCCTCTTCATCTACCCAATAAGTATCATCTGAATAGTTTTCTGTATTTCCATAAGCAATTGTTTTTCCCCATTCAATCCACACATCGCAGTCTTGTCCTCCATCATCAGTTAAATTGCCAACTAATGTTGCTCTATCATAACTTACATCTATTGGATTTTCTGTAGTTACTATTGGAGCAGTTATTCCTGTTGAATCAAGCCCTCCTACTGATATAAAACCACCATCAGATGCATTATTAACTGCATTATAGTTTGCAACTCTCCAGCTTGCATTTCTAACACAATTACTAATTCTTATTTCATCTATTAATCCATCCCAATGATATTCTTTATTTACAGTTCTCCCAGCAGTATTTTCTTGTGCACCTATAAATATCTTACTTGCTGGTTCCCAGCCATTCCAACTACCACTACTATCAGATGCTATTTGTTGTGTATCTAAATAAATATAATTATCTTGTAATGATTCATCTAGAATTGTATGAAATATTTTTCTTCCTGTAGATGGTGTTCCTCCATTTGCTATTAATTCATTACTTCCATCATCATGAAATAATCTCCATATATTACCTGTTGCCATTCCAAACTTAAAAGTATCTCCATTTACATCAGGAGTAACTGCAACAATTTGTCTCCAAGTATGAGTTGACTCAACAGTTACATAATAAAAATAAGTATTATCAGTTCCTGGGTCTCCTGTATATCCTGAAACATTCATATAATCAGTATTATCTTGTTCAAAATCATATGCATAACCTATATGTCCATATCCTTCAGTAGCTCCAGCATTTGTAAGTGTGTGTCCATTTCCTGTTGAATCTGTTAAACCATCAAAGTGCCATACAGCATCATATCCATTAGCCCAAGTACCAGATGCATCCTCTTGATTAGCAGAACCTGGATTATTAAAATACATATAAATTTCTGTATTTGTTGAACTAGAAACATCTGTAACATTTACCCAAGCAGTTAATTTGCCACTTACTCCATTAAATAATTCAATTTCGTGATTTAATTTATTTGATTCTGTGCTATCAGTAAATAATATATCATCACCATCATTTTGGGCATAACTTGCAAGGTCTGCATCAGTAATATTTATTAAAACAGGATACCATTTTAAATCTTCATCTATTTGATTATGGTCTATTGTAATTTTTTTCTTATTGTGCCAATTTGGATTATACCAAGCTTGTGGCTCAAACTCTTCTATAACATCATAACTTTCAGCAGGAATATTTGTTCCTATAGAAGAAAACACTAACATAAATAATATGAATCCTAATACTAATCTATTTGCATTTATTGACTTCATTATCTTATCACCAACTTATGTGCTCTAACTCTAATGTAATATTTTCCTAATGATAAACTATATTCAGGAGGTAATGTAAATGATACTCTGGTTGAATTCTCATCAAAATAAGAAGGATAAGTATATTCATTGATATCTGATATATTATATTCTAAACTTGAAAAGTCTGATGTTTTTGATATTTGCAAATTATATTGTATTGCTCCTGAACTATTACTCCAATTGATAGTTGGATTGGATGTATAAATTGTAGTTTTATTTCCTGCTCCTTCTACTGATATAAATTGAGGTATATCAGCTGAAGGGTCAAATGCTTCTTCATACCAAGTATAGTTTAATGATGGGTCTCCTCCAAAATTAGTTTCTTTTACTATCATTCCCCAAACGCAGTCTGGGTCATGTCCATATATTTCCTTTGCGTCTTGGTGTGCTTTTGAAAACTGCATTGTATGATTTCCTGTTGTATCATTAAACATTTGTCTCATCATTTCTTCTGTGTAGTAAGTTGATGCTCCAAACCAACCAGATGCAGAGTTTGCTATAAGTGCAAAGCAACTATCATTTTCCTTCATCCATTTTTCCATTCTACTTGCTGTATCAGTTCCAAAATCACCTGATGTACATCCTTCTGTATAAAGGAAGTTTGGTGTAAATTCGTTTTCATTATTTGGAGGGTCATATGGATTAGCAAGTGTTCCTCCATGTCCTTGATGTAATATTATATGGAATCCATCCCATCCACTTATTTCTCCATTTACATAATCGTCTAGATTAGACCATTGGGCTTGTGTGATGTTTTGATTATTTAGAAATGTTATATTAGTTGGGAATTCATCATTAAGTGATGCTGAAAAAGAGCCTCCTAAATCAAGCCAACTTTGGTCTGTAATTGCACCTCCATTATTTTTTGCAGCTACAATAAAGTTTTTAAGGTAGTTGCCTTGGCTTCTACCATCTACATAGGCTTTGGTCTTGTTAATCCAATTAAAGGCTTCTCTAGGCGTGTTAACAAGGACTCTGCCAACATATATGTCATATCCCCAATCAATTTCATCCCATTCAGTTCCACAGCAATTATTTTCCATCCATTTACCATTTGTATTATTATCCATTGAATAATGAAGGCATTCATAATACATATCTGATGCATGGCTTGTATCATTATGCCAATCAGAACAAGTATCACAATCGCCTACTGCATATGATGTTACCATCCTTACTGGAACAACATCTTTATTTCCTGCTAAAAGAACATATCTTGTATTCAATTCTTCATAACAATATCTTAAAAAATTTCTTATGTGTGCTTGAGTATCATTAAAAATTTGATAGTTTGATGTTACATTTTTCCCCACTGGAATCCAAGGATTAATTGGGTCTGCTGTTGCATCTCCAAAAGTTCCATTAACCCAACAATCTGAAAGTGAATCTATATATGATACATTATATACTCTTACTCCATTAATTTTATCGTCATTATTTATTTTCCAATCTCTATAGTTATCAGAAAAAATATCTTCAAGAGAAGAGTTTGTTATTATAAGTAAATCTGCTTCTCCAGTAGGCATATCATCTTGTATTTCATATGAAGGAGCAAAAGTTTTTTGCATTTTTTGATTATAATTAAATTGTAATGTAATTGATTCAGTAATATATTTTTGATTATTTTTATAATATACTTTAGGTACATTAATTCTAATATATTCTTCAGTTCCTTTTAAAAGAATATCATATGTAAAAGGTTCAGTATATGTTCTTTTAGAAATTGTTTCTGGTAGCGGATTATCAGTTGTTTGGAAAACCATATTAGGTTTTTGAGTTCTGTAAGATTCATATTTATGTGATATCATTTCAATTGATACTAATTCTTTATCTTGAGGAATTAAGAATAATTTTGTTTGTGGTGTTAATGTTATTGTATTTTCTTCCTGTTGAATATCTATAGATACAACTGATGTTACTATTGAAAGAATCAATATTATTGCAAATGTTTTATTTATAATAGTCTCTCGGATATTCTTCATGTTCTTCCCTATGCGCTCCTAATATAAACCACACAATCAATCCTATAAATGATAGCACAAACATCAATCCAAATATATTTCTAAGCATTGTAACAAAATGATTTACATCTCCTCCAACACCTAATTTGCCTGCTTCTGAAACTATCATTCCTGTAATTGAATTAAATGGGTCTGAAAATGTTATAAATAATATAAAATTTATAAAAGCGAAGACGATTAGCCCCATTGATAATGCAGTCCATTTTTCTTCTTCTGACATTTATTTAACCTCTCTGTTTTTGCATTCCCATAATAAATCTTATACCTGAAACAAATAAGTTTACTGCTGGAAGCGCCATCCATAAGAAAAACATCGCAGCAGAATATACACTTGTTGATGCAGTAATGCCAAAAAATCCACTTAGTCCTGAAACTATAGGATTAAATACAAACCACATCAATCCAAATATGAATATTGCAGATATAAGATGCACTGTTAATATATAATTTATAATTTCACCTTCTTATTTTCTTTCCTTTTGATTCCCAATATCTTTCTATATCCATTTGGTCACTTCTTGCTTTGTGTGCTTTAGTTGGCTGTATCATTTGGCGTTTCTTTGCTTTATCATATTGGTCTTGAAGTGATTCGTGTGTGATGCCGTTTCGTCTTATTGTATGGATTCCTTTTGGTCTGTCCATCACATCAATACTTGGGTCTCCTGAAATTAATGGTGTTACAACTTGATAAAGCTCTTTTGAATCCCTTGGGTCATCTGGGGTCATTGATACTTTAGGAATTTCCATATAACGTGTTTCAGCTATGTTGCATCCTGCTCTTCTATCAATTTCTGCTTCTAGTGCTAAGGCTCTTTTCTTTTCCATTGGCGATAAGATATCCCAATCCTGTGGGTTTCTTGAGTATTGTGGTAGAAGCTTTTTAAGTGATTGTGAGCCATGAAGAACATCTTGTGGATGCTTTCTTAGTGAATCTAATACTACTTTTTCTACAGTTTTGAATTGATTCTTTTTATATTCTCTAATTTTTTCAGGTGTTGGGTCTGGCTGATTTCCTGCATCTGGAAGAACTCTCTTTTGTGGTCCTAAACCAAGATTTATGCCTCCCATAGGAGCACCAAATTTTTCTTCTGGAATTCCTTCTTTTGTTTCTCCTATAGGCATTATAGGCTTGAATTCTAATGGCGATGCTATCTTCATTGGGTTTAATTTTAATAATTTCATTTTTTTCATTATTTCACCTTATTCCATGTTTTCTTAATATTTTTAAATATATTTTTTTACTCCTTCCATCCATATATCCTTCTGGAAATCCTGTCCTAAATCTTTGCATCCATTGCTCTTTGTATCCTTTATCTGCATTTGTAAATGCTTCAAAGATAAATTCTTCTCCTAGTTTTTCTCTCATTTCATCAGAATATTCTGCCAGTGATGGTCTAAGAACTGGAATTTTTCTCATTCCTGCTATTTTTGCTGCGTAAGCTCTATGCCTTCCTTCATGTGGCGTATCAATAAATCCCCTTTCGCCAACATATGGAATATCTATTTTTTTATTTGGATTTTTTATGTGTTGAGCTAATTCTTTGATTGGTCTTCCTTCTCCTTTTTCAGTATCATAATATTTCTCAAAATATGATTTAGATTCAGGGTCTGCTCCTGTCATTTTGATATATTTGTCTGGTTCCATATATTCTATTCTAGATGGACTTTGCTTTGCTTCTAACATATTCCAATCCTGTTTGTTTGGGTTAAAGGGCTGGCAATCCTTTGAATCTCTTACGCCATCTCTGTCGCTATCTAATGGTTTGAATTTGATTGTTTTTATTTTAACAGGTTTTAATTTAATTGGTTTTATTTTCATTCTATCACCAAGTATTGAATCTTATTTATAAACGGCAGAAAGAAGGAAGTACCATCTGTCTCGCATTTGATATGATATCCATTGATATCTTTGTAGAGGATTGTGCATTTTACTCCTGTATATTTGTGCTGGAGCATTGTGCCTACCTTTTCACTCATAGTTACTTCCCTATCTGCCATCTTCTCCTCACATCTTGTAATAACAACCTCTACATACCCATTTCATTTCGCCTTTGTAGTTTCTGGCTGTTAGTAATGATTCTGCTTTTTTTCCACATATTGAGCATCTTTTTGGTTTATCTTTCATCTATTCACCTCTTTAATAACTCCAAAAGAAGGGTTTCCCCTTCTAGTGAAGTTAGGTTGGTGGGTGTCACCAAGTAAATTAGTGACTCTAAAGTTTTTTACTTCTATGTTTAATCAAATCATTCAATGCCTTTTCTTTTGATACATCAAATTGATATGCTAATATCAAGCTAGCATCAAATGCATTTATTTTTCCTGAATGATGATTCATAAAAGTACTTATTCCTTCTACTGCTTTTTTATAACTCATTTTTATTTCTCCTTTTCATATTTTTCTAATAATCGCTGGATTTTTTGATAGTTATCTTCATTTCCAACATACATTTCAGTTTCTATTGCATAGCTCATGTTTTTCTCCTCACAATTAATCCGCCTCTTACAGGCATCTTTTTCTTATTGTTGTTTTTAACATGCATTCTTTTTTTATTATTATCTAATCTTTTACTA
>Ga0272443_10002167_pt1 | contig 25896 bp, 23 predicted proteins | sample SSMAcet12_FD_193581 | JGI IMG/M metagenome (GOLD analysis project Ga0272443, IMG submission 193581) | Marine sediment archaeal communities from Little Sippewissett salt marsh, Falmouth, MA, United States - SSM-Acet-12 | ecosystem: Environmental > Aquatic > Marine > Wetlands > Sediment ... | reverse complement strand
GTGCCGCTTTTAATAAAAGTTCCTTCACTTTATCAACAGGAGAGCCGTAGATAACACCGACTGTAACCTTTGTTCGTATCTTTTTGTCGGACAGGGTCCAGTTGGTTATATTTTTTTCAAGGAATGTGCTGTTGGGTACAAGGATATGTATATTTTCCCCGGTGCGGACTCGAGTGCAGCGGGCGCCGATCTCCTCGACTTCCCCGAGCATGCCGTCCACTTCAATGAGATCCCCTACGCTTATGGGCCGCTCCGTCATTATTATAAATCCGCTTATAAAGTTGTTGATGATATTCTGTGCCCCAAAACCGACCCCGATGGCAATGGCACCTCCCAGGAATGCAAAGGCGGCGAGGGGAATATTGACCATTCTGAATGCAAAAAGAAGGACAAGGACGTACGCTGAGTAGGTAAGCATCTTCTGGATTGCAAGGGCCGTGTTTCTTTTGAGCGGGGTCTTGGTTAAAAGACGGTTGCCGACCGCCCGTATAACCAGTTTTGCGGAGATCATTCCCACCAGCAGAATACCGAGGGCAATTGCCAGTTTCCCGATGGTTACGGGATCGTTATCAATGGTAATAATATTAAAGTTCCAAATGTTCGAAAAATTTTCAATCATTCAGTTCACCATTTCTTAAAAGAGGGTACGCTTTCATTTTTTAATCTAATAAAGCAAACAGGACTAACGATCGAGATCATCGCACCGCGCCAGCGGGTGTGATGAATTGAGCTGTTATGCTTCTATCTATTAAAACTACTGGCCACTTTATTGTACTCCATCAAAGTATTCATGGTCTCGAATATAAACGGTAAGCCAATCTTTGTGTTCATCGCCAATTAGCTTAATCCGTTTCAAAGAGTATGTTCTGATGTTGTCTAAAAGAACCGCAATAAACCTTTTGGTTTCTTCATGAGTTACCTTATCTGAACATCTTTTGCTCCATCCTTTCGTTCCAACGTTCATCCAAGAAAACTTACCAGACAGACATATAGCAAACATATTCTTCACATTGTTTTTAAGCCACAGTTTTCCATTCTCACTATCTAATAGTTGTTTGCACCCATTGCCATAAAAGCCAATAATGGCACACAATGGAATGAACTTAGAAAAATCTCTATAAATGCTATACTTTTGATTGTAGACTGTATGCTTTAAGTGATGTGCAGCTTCTTCAGCCTGCATAAGTTCAGTTTTACGTAGATAACTCTTTACTTCGATCGTGGCTAGTACACATTCTGCAGGATATACACCAATCTGGTATTCTTTTATAAACGGCGGCAGTATTCTATTGTCATATACTATTATATCAGTTTGTTTACTCTGAATACCTGCTTGATTAATTATGATGCCCGAGCCAATATCAAGTTGGGAGGTTAGGAAGGACCTAAAGATATTCGTAGCAAATAGCTCTCGCAGTTCACCCTTTGTCAACTTATGTTCCATCTCCGTGAGAGCGTGAACTTTTTCTAGTAGTCCTCGGACTATAGCGCTCGAATGCTTTTGTATTAATGTCCTATCCATTGTCTGTGTCTATTGTTCTCGCATAACGCGGAGCTGAGACGAGCGTTTAGCGGGTCGGCTCTAGCGAGTGGTTAGGGGGTTTTACCACATGAACTTTTTTCTAAGTCTCCTTGTTCCTTTAATCCTTTTTTGTGGAGGTGTAGCACTTTTTTTATGGTTAAGCGGTCTATCGCCAAACAACCGAAATAAGAGAGAATAGCAGTACAGACAAGAACAAGAGAAACGAGACAGGGCCAAGTGTGCAACCATTGAGGAAGGGGTGCGAGTGTGTTTGACGATGCTAGAGCTGCCGCAATTTGAAAGCAAAAAGAAATTAGAAGCAACAGCCCGCCAGTTGCGTATTGTGCTCGTTGAGAAGCTAATGAACGGGCCACGGGTTCGCTAAAGTCCCAGAACATAGTAGATAGAAGTTTAATTTTGCTCACTGAATTAGAGATACTGCCTATGCAAAAAAATATTGCGGAGACAAAACCAACCGACGCGGCAATCAATGTAAGTGCAAGTTGCTCTGACATGGCGATGAATTATTCCCTAACAATGTTTATCTATACCCTGATAAAAACCCAAACACCGCAATTTTGCCTGATAAGACCCCTCGATGATACTTTAAGAAAATGCATTAAAGCAATACTAGTCAAAGAAATATTAAGGACATCATCATTTATCATGGGACATTATCCGGATCCGTATAATACCCCCCCATTCATCTGTTTTGGCCTGTACCCACGATTGCTATCCCCTCCCCCGCTTTACTTCCCTCCGATCCGCCCGGCCATCAGTTCCGCGAGGGCCTGCGTCGTCTCGATTCGGCCGAGGACGATTCTGAGGACGGCGGTGATGGGAACGGCGAGGAACATCCCGGGAATCCCCCAGACAAGACCCCAGAACATCAGGAAGAGGAGGACGGTGATCGGGTGCAGGTCCATGCGCTCCCCCATCAGTTTGGGCTCGATCACGCTACCGATCGCAAACTGGATGACCGCCGAGACGGCCAGGACGATCCAGAGCCGCCAGCAGAAGCCGAACTGCAGGAGGATGACCGGCACGGGGACCAGTGTGGCGGCGATGGAGCCGATCGTGGGGATGAAGTTGAACAGAACGGTCAGGACAGCGAAGAGGAAAGCCATCTCCACCTGGAATGACACGAGAAGGACAAAGACCAGTATCCCGGTGACGAGGGAGGTTAGAAACTTGGTGGCGATGTACCGGGATATGTTGTGTTTCATCTGAGAGATTAACTGGTTGTCGTCAGTTGCCGAAGCGGTTTCCCCGAGAAGGAAGAAGAAGACGAAGACAATGACCAACAGTAGGTTCCCCAGGAAGGCGCCGGCCGCCCGGGTGATGTTCCCCGCCACCGAGAAGAAGGGCAGCTTCTTGATATAAGCCTCTATCGAGAAGTCCTGCATCTGATAGCCGAACCCCTCCGCGGTGGTGCGAAGCCATGTCACGAACTCCACGACCCGGTCTTTGTACTGCGCCGCGTCCCTGAAGAATCCGTTTAATGAATTGACGATAAAGATCCCGATCAGCGCGATAAAGATGATAAATACCGTTGTCACCAGGATCAAAACGACGGCGCGCGGCCATTTCAGCCTGTTGTTCAACCCTTCTATGATGGGGGAGAGGATCGCGTAGAGAAAAAAAGCGATAACGAAGGGGATCAGGATCGCATGGGTATAGATCAGTGCCACCGTGACGGCCGTCGCCGCCAGGATCAGGAGGCAGATATTGTTTATCCTCTCGTACGGTGTGTTCATGATAACCCCTTGACCGGCACTGCGTATCGCATAGGAAATATCTTAAGGGTGCGACCACATGCAACGGGTATTAAATGTTTATATTTACTTGGACAAGGAGCGTTATGCTGTTCGGTATACCGCCCCGGCGCGTATCCGGATTTGACTTGTCGCGGCGGGCAGGTTCGTCCGCCACTTTCGTATCGGAAGTGATTTGTCGCTCGGGTCAGGAGAAAAGCCGTCTCTATTTCAGGACCAGGTTGTTCTTGACGGATTTGACGCCCTTGACGGTCCGCGCGATCCAACCCGCCTTGTCACGGGTCTTGGCGGTGTCGACGAAACCGCTTAGTTGAACGACGCCCTTGTACGTCTCCACGCTGATCTGGAATGACTTGAGCGCGGTGTCTTTTACGAGCAGGGCCTTGATTTTGGTGGTTATGACCGTGTCGTCAAAATATTCTCCGGTACTCGATGATGTCTTGGTCGACGCACAGCCCATAAAAAAGGCGACCACCAGCAGACCGGCGACAAACAGTAACAGCATACGCGATTTCGACATGGTTCGAGCTCCTTTTCAAAGAAGTGCGGTTTTGTTTTCGCTTAAATGTCTAACTCCATTGAGATTACATGTCAAGGAGTATGTTCCTTCCCCGCCGGCTATTTTTATCCGGGATGGGTAGAAAAAACTTGAATCATTAAGAAAACAAGAATAAAGAGGGAAAAATCAGGTTCCCGGATTGGTGTGTCAGTCTTTCTTTTCCGGAAGCCGTTTGAGACAACGGAGGATACCAGTCGTGAAACCATCACGAAATCGATCCGAAAACACGAGGACGGCCCTTGTCATCGCGCCGGATCGGTCGGCTTTTCAGACGGTATACAGCAGCTTTCGCGGCCGGCGGGCGGTCGATGAGGCGCAGAGTGTCGATGCCGCCCTTGAACTGTTGCGCGCCCGGCATTACGATTTCCTTTTCATCGATCTCGATACCCTCCGTAGCCGAACGGGGAATAACGGCTATAAGACGGCCCTCCAGCCGCTCTGGCTGGCCGCCCCCGATGTGGAGATCATTGTCATGTCGCCTCCTGAGACGATCAGGGAGGCCGTTATGGCGGTCAAGGCAGGCGCGAGCAACTATCTCACTTACCCTCTCGATCCCGACGAGGTGAAGTATGTCGCGGACAGCATCTATGAATCGATCGTTATGCAGTCCGAGTTCGAGTACCTGCGGGACAAGTTCTGGGAGAGCGATTCGCTCGAACTGGTCCAGACGAGAAGCCCGGCGATGAAGCAGGTCTTTGAAAAGGCTCGTCTGGTAGCCACCACCAACAGCACTGTCCTGATCAGTGGCGATACCGGGACCGGCAAGAGCGTCCTCGCGAAGCTGATCCACCGGCACAGTAACCGCAAGGACGGTCCCTTCATCAGTCTCCACTGCGGTGCGATCCCCGAAACCCTCCTGGAAAGTGAGCTCTTCGGTCACGAAAAGGGTGCGTTCACAGGTGCCGTGAGGAGACAACTGGGAAAGTTTGAAATCGCGAAGGGGGGAACGCTTTTCCTCGATGAAATCGGCACGATCACCCCATCGGCTCAGATCAAGCTGCTCCAGATCTTGCAGGAGGGTATCTTTCAGCGGATCGGCGGGGAGGAGATTATCAACGCTGATGTTCGTGTGATCGCGGCGACCAATACCGATCTGAAACGGATGACCGACACCGGTGAATTCAGGAGGGATCTCTACTATCGCCTCAATGTCTTCCCCATCGAGATTCCCGCCCTGAGCGAACGCAGGGAGGATATCCGGCTCTTCGTCGAGATATTCTTAAAAAAGCTGAATCAGTTTTCGAGCAAAGAGATCCGCGACATCCATCCCGATGTCCTCCAGGCTTTCATACGGTACTCGTGGCCGGGGAATATCCGTGAACTGCAAAACCTGATCGAACGGGCCCACATTATCGAACAGTCGTCGGTGCTGACACCGGAGAGTTTCCCCGGGGAACTTTTCGAGAATGAAACCAACGCCGGGGGGATACGGATCGACGCCTCGCTGACCATCAAAGAGCTTCGGCAGGCGGGGGTCGAACAGATGGAGAGGCTCTATCTGAAAGAAGTCCTGACTGAGGAACGAGGCAGCATCAGCGGAACCGCCCGAAGGGCCGGAATCACCACCCGTCAACTCTCCAAGCTGATGAACAAATACGGCCTCCGCAAGGAAGAGTTTAAGGCACCGAAAGGCGCCTCGCGGTAGTGATCTTTTAAGGGTTTACAACAACCACGCGATTGCCTGTCTCACAATGAGCTCTCTCTATTAATCCACCCTATCGGAACTCAAAGTGCCGATATCTCCGCAACGGGAACAGCCGGTTCCTCTCGTAGCTTTAACATATAGTATTAAATAGTTACGTCGCCTTGCCGTTCCTCTCTTTTTCTTCTGCCCCTAAAACAGGAACTTTCTATTCCGATTTCAATGGCCATAATAATTAATTTGGTTAACAATATCGAATAGTTGTCATTAAGGCACGCTGCTTGCTTTGAGGGGGAATTACTATCAGAGAGGAGGTTGGGTCATGTTTCAGAAGATGCGGCGTTTTGCAGGTGTGGGGCTGGTGTTGATAGCGGTTGTTGTTCTGATGGCTCCCGGTCTCGCAGTGGGAGATAAGGCAATATCGATTGTGGGAGAAGTCAACGATGACTTCCAGGTTATCACGGACAACGATCAGGTCTTCGAAATAATGACGGACGATAAGGGGAAAGAACTGATCGGCCACGCCGGAGCACGAGTGAAGGTTACCGGAGAGATCGTGGAAGAAGGAGGGGATCGCTCGCTCAAGGTTTTATCCTATGAAGTGCTGGAAGAAGAGGAAGATGAAGAGTCGGACGATAAAGAGTCCGACAAGGGATAGGTGCACTACGATGCATCAGGCAGGAAACAGGTTCATGATTCCGAAACGAGGGGGTACGTAACGATGGAAAAACAGGGTATCTGTTTTGAGGATGGTGAGCCTCCTGACGGTAGACCAGCGTCTATCGCTCTTGGTTCGATTGAGATAGACGCTGGAAGGGGCACGCTAAGGGAAGTCCTTGAAAGGGAAGTCGTTTCGAGGTCCTCAGAAGACTTCGGGACCTCGCGGTTCCGGAGGACTTTTTTTGCGGATGTAAGTGACCGTGAGTGGGATGACTGGCACTGGCAGCTTCGTCACAGGATCACCACACTGGACGAACTGGAAGGAATGCTCCGGCTCAGTACCGAGGAGCGGAGTGCCCTTGACGGACGCGGCACAGCGCTTCCCGTCGCCGTTACGCCCTATTACGCAAGCCTTCTCGACCCCGACAATTCCTCGCAGCCGCTACGGAGAACGGTTATACCAACGGCCGCGGAGAGGATCAGGACCCGAGGAGAGAACGAAGATCCCCTAGGCGAAGAGAAGGATACCCCTGTCCCCGGTCTGGTGCACCGGTACCCAGACAGGGTGCTGTTCCTCCTGACCGATACCTGCTCAACGTACTGCAGGTACTGCACCCGGTCACGGATTGTGGGGGGGCCGAAGGACCGGAGCCTGTCGACAGATCGATGGAACAGGGCGATCAAGTATATCGAATCGAACGAATCGATCCGCGACGTCCTGTTGTCGGGGGGCGACCCCTTGACCCTTCCGGACGATACGCTGGAGTGGATCCTGTCGCGGCTGCGCCGGATTCCCCACGTCGAGGTGGTGAGGATCGGCACCAAGGCCCCGGTCGTGATGCCGCAGCGGATCACCCCTGCCCTCTGCAGGATGCTGAGCCGGTTTCATCCCCTCTGGGTGAGTATCCATTTTACCCATCCCGCGGAGTTGACGGATGAAGTAAAACAGGCCTGCGAAATGCTCGCGAACGCCGGGATTCCCCTGCAAAGTCAGACGGTCCTGCTGGCCGGGATCAACGACGACTTCGAGACTATGCGCCGGCTGTTCCATGGTCTGGTCAAGATGCGCGTCAGGCCCTATTATCTTTACCAGTGCGATCCGATCATCGGATCGGGACACTTCCGGACACCGGTTGAGAAGGGGCTGAAGATTATCAGGGGCCTGCGGGGCCACACGAGCGGGTTCGCGGTCCCGACATACGTCATCGACTGCCCCGGCGGAGGGGGGAAGGTGCCCCTGATGCCCGATTACGTGATGGGGCGGGAGGGCGACGATGTCGTCCTGAAGAACTATGCCGGCGGCCTCTACCGGTATTTCGACGGGGAAGCGGCTCAGATTCACTAGATCTCGTTTTAAAGGGAAGTGTTGCAGGAAAATGAAAGTCGGTATGACCTATGATCTGCGTGATGATTACCTCCGTGCCGGGTACGGCGAGGAGGAGACGGCGGAGTTCGACCGGGAAGACACCATCGACGCAATAGAGACAAGCCTGGGAGAACTGGGGCATGAAGCCGTTCGGATCGGTAATGTGAAGGCTCTTGTGCAGCGTTTGAATGACGGCGATCGCTGGGATCTCGTATTCAACATTGCCGAGGGCCTTCGCGGATACGGAAGAGAGGCGCAGGTCCCGGCTCTCCTTGACGCGTATGATATCCCCTACACCTTTTCCGACCCGCTGATCCTGTCTCTGACCCTGCACAAGGGGATGGTCAAGCGGGTGATACGCGATCTGGGAATACCCACGCCCGCGTTCTGCGTTATCGAATCGGAGGCGGACATCCCGTCCGTCGACCTCCCCTTCCCTCTCTTCGCGAAACCCGTAGCGGAGGGGACCGGAAAGGGGATCGACGCCGCGTCGAAGATCACGGACCGGCAGTCCCTCGAGCGTGTCTGTAAGAAGCTTCTGGGTGAGCATCGGCAGGCCGTGCTGGTGGAGACCTTTCTCCCCGGCAGGGAGTTTACCGTGGGGATACTCGGGACAGGAAAGGATGCCGTATCGATCGGCGCCGTTGAGGTGGTATTGCGTGAAAATGCCGAGCCGGATGTCTATTCCTACGAAAACAAGGAACGGTTCAAGGAACGGGTCGAATACCGCCTGGTGAATGACGACACGGCACAGCAGGCGGAAAGGACGGCCCTTGCGGCATGGCGGGGTCTCGGGGGACGGGATTCGGGACGGGTGGACCTGCGCGCCGACACCGCCGGCGTACCGAACTTCATGGAAGTAAACCCCATCGCCGGGCTCCACCCGGAAAATTCAGATCTCTGTATCATCGCCGCAAAAAGGGGGATGACCTATACCGCGCTGATCGAGGCGATCATGAAATCGGCCCTGGGCCGCTTGAATGGTGCGGGGAAGGTCAGCTAGAGAGCCATGAAGAAGCTGATAGGACTGGTGCACAATGTCCCCCCGTCAGACCCATACGCCTTTTCCGAGGCCTCGTCGGATGTCATGACCCAGGTTGCCTCAATCGAGGAGGCCCTGAAGGACCTCGGATACGCCTCGAAGCGGATCCCCTTTTCCAGGGATATCGATGCCTTTCTTGCAACGTTCAGGGAAGAAGGCGTCGATATGGTCTTCAACCTCTGCGAGACCGTCGATGAAGAGCCCCTCTTTTCCGGTCACGCCGCCGCCGTCCTTGAGCTCCTCGGCGTTCCCTTTACCGGTTCTCCCTCGTCGGTTACCACCTGGACGATGGACAAGGTCATGACAAAGCGGGTGCTGAAGGCGTGCGGGATACGGACGCCGAAGTATTTGATATACGAGGGGTCTCCTCATTTCAATACCGGATGCCTCGCCTTTCCGGTTATCGTGAAACCGAGATTCGAGGATGCCAGCATCGGGATCGACCAGGAATCGATATTCGGGAGCGAGACCGCACTGAAAGAGACCCTGGGTTCCTTCTACGAACGGTTCGGCCCCCTTCTTGTCGAGGAATATGTGGATGGAGGGGAGTTCAATGTCTCCCTCTTCGGATATCCCACGGCCGAGGTTATGCCGGTCGCGGAGATAGATTTTTCGGCCTTTCCCGACGATATCCACCGTATCGTGGGATACCGGGCGAAGTGGGATTCGTCCTCCCCCGAATATCACAACGCCGTCAGAAAATTTTCCGGAGAGGTGCCCGCCACCCTTCAGCGGTCTCTTGAGAAGATCGCCCGTGAATGCTTCCATATCTTCATGCTTCGGGACTACGCACGGGTCGATATCAGAACAGATCGCCACAACAATCCATATGTCCTCGAGATTAACGCAAATCCGTGTATCAGTCCGGATGCGGGATTTCCCGCCTCCCTTGCGCACGCAGGGGTCGACTATACGGAGATGGTGCAGCGTTTCGTGAAATTCATGTCGCTTCGTCAGTGCTGAGATGATCAAGCCTATAACATATCAGGACAGAGGGAAAATCCTCGGCCTCCTGCGGCAGACCGGCGTCTTCACCAAAAAGGAGATTGCCGTTGCGATGGAGATCGTAGACCAAGTCCTGGCAAAGAACGATAACGGAGATTACCGGACGTTTTCCTACTATGATGCCGACAATCACTTTATGGGGTATATCTGTTTCGGTCCGATACCGATGACGGATTCCGGGTATGATCTTTACTGGATAGCGGTTGACAACCATGCCCGAGGGAAAGCTGTTGCGGCGGAGCTTATTGGCTTTATGGAAAACCAGGTCGCCCGACAGGGGGGCGGAACAATATACGTCGATACCGCGAGCACCCCTCCGTATGGGCCCGCTCGCGGCTTCTATGAGAAACAGGGGTATTCCCTTCGATGCACCCTGAATGATTTCTATCGGGAAGGCGATCACAAGGTAACCTTTACAAAGGATATTGATGGATTATAAAAAAACATCCTGAAGCACTGATAAGGGATCAGGCGTGAAAGATATAACAATCGGATGTATCCAGTGCGGTCGTGAATTTGTCTTCACCGCTTCAGAACAGCGCCACTACAGGGACCGAAAGTTCAGCAGCCCCCGGCGATGCCCCGAATGCCGTAAGAAAAAGGCGAAGATGGGCGGCTCTGCCGAAAATTCGAAAAACCGAAACAGAAAAGACGGTGAGACCTGCTGGCAGGAGATGGACAGCGGGTACCGATCTCCCCATTTAAGGTAGGCGACGCCGACGGGGGGCTGTTCCCCTCCCCCCATGCCGCCCCCGGGGAAAATTCTTGATTTATCTAATCATCATGGTAAACTTGCATCATTCTTACTACCTACGAGAATATAGCCTAACCATTTACAGAAAGAATGGCGAAGTAATGTCTGGAACGTACGGAGGGAACATGTATAAAAGAATGACGGCGTATGCCGTAGCGGCCCTGATGTGCATGACCATGCTTGTTGGCTGTTCTCAGGATGAAGCGGCTGATCCGCAAAGTTCGGTCAAAAAGAACACGGTTCTTCCCATTGATGTCGCCGGTATTGAAGAATTAATGAAGATACGGAAGTGTCCCCTCATGCTCGTCGCCATGGCCGCGTGGTGTGCCCCCTGCAGGGAGGAATTACCGGTTCTCCAAAAGATGCATGAAAAATATAAAGACAGAGGTCTCCGAATTGTTGGGATCAGCCTCGATATCGGAGGGCCTTCGGCGATGCAGCCCCTCGTTGATCAGATGGGGCTGGAGTTTCCGGTATACTGGGGGGGTGAAGAGGTCACCGTGCAATACCGAATTTCAGGCATCCCCCTCACCTATTTCGTAAAGAGCGGTAAAGTTGTCGAAGTGGTCCTCGGGCAACGCGATGAGGCGTTCATCGAGGAGAAGATCGTATCACTCCTCGATGCATGTGAAAAAGAGGGGGCGAACAAGTGACCGTTTCAGGCCGCGCACCAGGAAAGGAGACCCCCTGATGTGGAATACAAGAAAAGGCGGTTTTTTTCTGCTTCTCCTCTTTCTCCTCTTTTTTGTCATCGGTATTAACGCGGGGGAAGTGTCGGTCGTCTGGGAAAAGGCCGTCAACATCTGCCTGAGCTGCATAGGGATCGGATGATGTGGCCCCTGCGACGATGGATACAGGCTGCCGCGACGGTGCTCAGCAACGCCTACGTGCTGTTCCCCTTTACCCGAAGCATCTACCAGGGAAAACTCAAATCGCTCTGCGTCCCCGGACTCAACTGTTATTCATGTCCGGCGGCGACGGGGACGTGCCCCATCGGTGCCCTCCAGACGAGTCTGGGGAATATCAGGCCGAGTCTCAGGAGCGGTAATTTCCATGTCGGGCTGTATGTGATTGGATTTTTGGGAATTACCGGGAGTCTGGTCGGTCGTATGCCCTGTGCCTGGGTATGTCCTTTCGGTTTTCTTCAGGAGCTGATCCACAAGATCCCCTCGCGCAAAGTTGAGATTCCCCACTGGATGACCTATATAAAGTACGGATTTCTGGCCCTATTTGTGATTCTCCTGCCCCTTTTTGTCGTTGACGGACTCGGCTATGGGATGACCTGGTTCTGTAAGTACGTATGCCCGGCGGGGACGCTTGAGGCGGGGATACCCATGCTCATCCTCCAACCGCCTCTGCGCGAGGTCGCGGGGTGGCTCTATGTCCACAAGCTCGTCATCCTGGTCGTATTTCTGGTACTGATGGTCTTCATACGCCGTCCCTTCTGCAGGATCGTCTGCCCCCTTGGCGCGATCTATTCCCTCTTTAACAAGGTCAGTGTCTTCAGGATGGTTCACCATCCCGATAAGTGTGTCCTGTGCAAAGAATGCTACACACACTGCCCCATGGGCGTTCGGTTCTACGAGGGGGCCAACCAGCCCGACTGCATCCGCTGCCTGAAGTGCATGCAGGAGTCGTGTAAATTCGGCGCCATCTCTTACGAGATCGCGGGTCTGCCCTTTCGGGAAAAGGATGGGGGAGAACGAGCCGTCACCCCGGACCAGGCATGATCTGTCGGGCAGACTCTCTTTCCTCTCCTCTTTCCCTTATTCCACCCTTTCTTCATCCCTCACTGCAGTTTCCGGGTCTTCCGGAGAGTTTCTATTGGCTGCGGGGACATTAAAATCAAAAAAACATGGACTTTGAGCGGCAGAATTAGTATGGGTGCCTCGGTTTGATGTGCTCGTTGTTTGACTCTGACTGCTGTTTTGCATGTTGGTACGTCAAATCGGAAACAGGTGGAAGGAGAAATTTGTCTTGGAGAAACTCTTAAGCACATTCGGTGGAATCGTATGGGGACCCGTTACTATCATTCTTCTGGTCGGGACAGGCATCCTTCTCACACTGCTGGTGAAGGGTATTCAGGCACGTAAGTTTTCGTATGCGTTGAAACTTATTTCAGGCAAGTACGATAATCCCGATGACCCGGGGGAGATCAGTCATTTCCAGGCGCTCAGCGCCGCGCTCTCCGCCACCATCGGCACGGGGAATATCGCCGGCGTAGGGACCGCGATCGCCCTCGGCGGTCCGGGGGCAGTGTTCTGGATGTGGGTTACCGCCGTATTCGGTATGGCGCTCAAGTACAGCGAGTGCCTGCTCTCTCTGAAGTACCGGGTCGTCCACGAAGACGGATCGGTTAGCGCCGGCCCCATGTACTATCTCGAGCGGGGCCTTGGCCAGAAGTGGCTGGGGTTCCTCTTCGCGCTCTTTGCCGCCGTGGCGTCCTTTGGGATCGGGAATATGGTCCAGGCCAATTCGGTCGCCGAACCGGTCATGACCTATTTCGGGATACCCAAGGTGGCCACCGGCCTCATCATCGGTGTGCTGGTCTTTGCGGTTATCGTCGGGGGAATCAAACGGATCGGCCAGGTGGCGAGCCGGCTCGTTCCCTTTATGTCCGTTTTCTACGTCGTTGCCGCCCTCATCGTTATCTTCATCAACGTCGAGGCGATCCCCGCGGCATTCGCCCTGATCTTCCATGATGCCTTTACCGGTACCGCGGCCACGGGCGGATTTGCGGGAGCCGCGGTGGCACAGGCAATCCGCTTCGGCGTGGCCCGCGGCGTCTTTTCGAATGAGGCCGGCCTGGGAAGCGCTCCCATCGCCCACGGTGCGGCTCAGACACAGGAACCGGTCCGTGAGGGTCTCGTCGCCATGCTGGGGCCTTTTATTGACACGATCGTTATCTGCACCATGACCGCCCTCGTCATCATCACGACGGGCGCCTATACGGAAGGTCTGACCGGCGCCGATCTTACGGCGCGGGGATTCAATATCGGTCTTCCCGGAATCGGCGGGTACATGGTCGCCATCGGCATCATCTTTTTCGCCTTTTCCACCATCATCAGCTGGTCGTACTACGGAGACCGTTCTATGGAATACATCCTGGGGCCCAAATCCGTTCTGCCCTACCGGATCTTTTTCTGTCTCCTGATCCCCCTCGGCGCCGCCGTCGAGTTGAACACCGTCTGGACGATATCCGACATTTTCAACGGCCTGATGGCGTGGCCGAACCTGATCGGTCTCCTCTTCCTGAGCGGCGTGGTCGTCAAGACCACCCGAGAGTATTTCAACGACCCCCGGAAGCTCTAACCAGGAGGATACCACATGACCGTGATCAAAAGGAGAGAAGCCGGAATCACCTCCCCCGTCTTCTCTCCTTGACACACTCGGGGTCATTGTCTATAATTTTTTTCTGAAAAAACATTTCTCCTGATTCAATCGAGAATCGATTTCATTCTCTTCTCCGCTTGGGACTCACCCGAATCGTTCAAAAGCAGAAGATATTCCACCCTTTTCATGCTCTGGAGCGTGTAGACCTGATGATCACAGCCCGGCGGTGTTATGATACGACTGCGGCAGCCTAATTCCCCGGAAGAGGGTACAGGGTTCGCGCCGAACCACCTCGACCGGCGGTTAAGGCGCACGAAGTCGACGCTGACGGCTCCCCTGAGGGCCGAGAGATGCCTCAGAAATCAAATCAGAGGAAAGGAGGTACGGGAGATGGAAATAACAACAGTTGTTACAGGGGCTTGGAATGCCTTTGCAACAAAAATAACGGCATTTCTGCCAAACCTTATCGGTGCGATCATCCTGTTTGTGGTTGGCTGGATTATCGCCCGGTTGCTGAAGATGGTCATCGTGAAGATACTGATGAAACTTCGCTTTGACATCGCAACGGAGAAGACCGGTGTCCAGGATTTTCTGAAGAAAGGCGGATTCGTCAAGACACCGTCCGAGATCACCGGGACATTGCTGTACTGGTTCGTGATGATCCTGGTCATTGTGGCCACGTTTGACGCCCTGGGCCTGCCTATTGTTTCGGATCTCCTGAACAGTATCTTTCTGTACATCCCGCGCGTGATGGCGGCTGTCATTGTCTTAATCCTCGGATTCCTGTTCGGCAATCTTCTTTCATCGATTGTTCGAACGGCCGCCTCAAACGCAGGCCTGAAGGCCGCTGAAGGTCTCGGCAACGTCGCGCTCTACTCCATAGTTCTGTTTGCCGCCACGATAGCCCTGGTGCAGCTGGGGATCAGTCCCGAGGTTGTTGCGTCGGCCTTCGTGATCGCATTCGGGGCCATAGCGCTGGCACTGGCCCTCGCCTTCGGGCTGGGTGGCAAAGATACCGCGGCAGCATACCTGAAAAAATGGCTGGGGAAGACGGGTAAGGCAGGCTAACTCCTTTACCGAAAAGAGAAAAACTGATCAGGGGGGGGAGGATACCGTATCCTTCTTCCCCTCAATGAGGGGTTGCGATTTATCACGGATCTTCCCGCCGCCCGCAACCATATCCGCATGTCCCTCAAACCGGAACGATCATTGGTGAATTTTTTCTGAATGATTAAGCCTTTACACAACTTTTTTCTCCAATTTCTCATTGACACGCACAAGGCGATTCTCTATACTTTCTGGTAGTTTCTTGGCAATCCGTACCATAAAACGGCTCAATGCGGATGCTTCCCGTGTTTCAAGCTCGCAACATATGATACAATAGCCGAGGCTTTTGCGAGGAGGACGGTTATGCAAGGTTTCAGTGATTTCTTTCAAGGGGTTGGTGTCCTGTTGGAGAAGCTCAAAAGCGGGAATGACCCATGGCAATTTCTGATATCCCTGGTGATACTGATTGCCGGATTTCTCCTCCTGGAGCTCATCTGGCGCCACTTCAACAAACGGATCCAAGAGATACTGGAAGCAAAAAGAGTGAAGCTGTGGCTCCCCTATCTTTCGGGATTTCTCCCCACATTCCGCCTCGCCGTTGCCGCCCTGCTCCTCAGAGCTACGGAGATTCCTCTTGCCATACCGCCGAAACTGCTCGTTCTCCTGCATGCGCTTGAGGCCTTTCTCTTTGCCATCGCTTGTATCCTCTTCATCTTCCAACTCGTTAGATTTTTTGATCTTCTCCCGAGGGGCACCCAGGCTGGTGAGCTAGCCGAGCCGTTTCTGAAACGTTTCAGAGGGGTCCTGAGAATCGCTGCGATTTTGACCGCGGCGATCGTTTTCGCATATACACAGCAGGATCTTTTCCCGTCTTGGCTCTGGAGCTCTTCCTGGTGGCTTTATGTGTTTCTTGCCCTGGTGTATGCGATTCTCTATGTTGGCGGAAAGTTCCTGACAACCTTCTTAGGTACCCTGACGGTCGCCCTCAGGGACGACGAGGAAAAGGTACGCCTGCGTCTCCTGCTCACGGCGGCTCTCTGGCCAATCCGCCTGCTCCTGCTCGCCATCGCCATATACGCAACGCAGGAGATTCTGAAACTGCCCTCCTCAACGGATCGGATGATAGAAATAATGACCAATGTTGTCGGCACCCTGGTGGTTGTCATCTTCCTCTATCGGATGCTGGATGTGATCGAATACGAACTCACCCGGTTCGTCAAGAGAGAGGACAATGAGTTCGATATGAACTTTGTCCAGATGGTCCGCATCGTTGCCAAGGTCCTGGTCGTCCTGTTCGGTTCGATCTATCTCCTCAAGGCGGCGACGGGGAAACCGATGACAACCCTCCTCGCAGGTCTCGGGATCGGCGGTCTGGCGGTTGCGCTGGCGGCTCAGGACACCCTGAAGAATCTCTTCGGCAGTTTCATGATCATGGTGGACAAGCCCTTCAAGGTCGGCGACCGTGTCGTTGTGGAAGGAGCCGACGGGTTTGTTGAGGAGATAGGGTTCCGGAGCACCCGGCTGCGAACCTTTCCCGGCCATCTCGTTTCAATCCCCAACGAAAAGATGGCGAGTGTCAGCCTCGAAAATATCGGCAGACGTCCCAGTATCCGGCGCTATTCGAATATTACGATCACGTACGATACACCGGTGGAAAAAGTCGAGCGCGCCGTATCGATCATCAAGGAAATCCTGAAGGATCACGAGGGTATGGACCCAGACTATCCTCCGCAGGTCTTTTTCAATGAATTCAACGACACCTCCCTGAACATAGCGATGTTCTATTGGTTCCATCCGCCGGATTACTGGGAGGCCACGCGATTTGCTGAACAGGTAAACCTCCGGATAATGCGCGCCTTTGAGGCGGAGGGGATTGAGTTCGCCTTCCCGACGACGACGACCTATCTGGCCCAGGACGATCGGAGGCCGCTGAACATAACCCTTTCGAAAAACTCGAGCAGCGACGACGAAAAGTAGGTGATCACCTCTCGATTACCGGATCAGCTGTCTTGAAAACAAGAGGTAACCGATCATGCCGAGGTTCTTTAAAAAGATATCTCACAAGACGGGGCTACCGCCGGGGACTCTCGTCCATGTGGGCGAGAGAAAAGCCGAAAAAGTAACCATTGCCGTCATCGATTATGATCAAACGGCCTTTGAGGAAAAAGAGATACAGAAAATCGAAGAGTGTTTCTCCTTCAAAGACACGCCGACCGTGACATGGATCAATATCAACGGCCTGCATGAGGTCCCTGTGATCGAAAAGGTCGGGAAACACTTCGGGATCCATCCCCTGATTCAGGAGGACATCCTCCATGCGGGACAACGCCCGAAGATGGAGGACTTCGACACGTATATACTGATCATACTCAAGATGCTTCGGTACGATGATGAGGCCCACGCGGTCAAGACGGAGCAGATCAGCATTATCCTGGGGAAGAATTTCGTCATTTCCTTCCAGGAAATTCAGGGGGATGTCTTCAACCCTCTGCGCGACAGGATACGAAACGGAAAGGGACGTATCAGGCGCATGGGGGCGGATTATCTCGCCTATGCGATTCTTGACTCTGTCGTGGATCACTACTTTATCCTCTTGGAGAAGTGCGGCGAGAGGATCGAGGCGCTGGAGGACGAACTGGCCGCGAATCCCAAGCCGGAAACACTCCAGGCCATTCATGATTTGAAACAGGAAATCATATTTTTGCGAAAATCGGTCTGGCCGCTTCGAGAGGTCATCAGCGGCCTGGAGAGGGTCGAATCGTCGCTGATTAGTGACGGTATTTCTATGTATCTCCGTGATCTCTACGATCACACGATTCAGGTCATCGATTCCGTGGAGACTTACCAGGACATCCTCTCTGGGATGATCGACCTCTACCTCTCAAGCGTGAGCAACAAGATGAATGAGGTTATGAAGGTGCTGACCATCTTTGCGTCCATCTTCATCCCCCTGACCTTTATGGCCGGCATATACGGGATGAATTTCGAGTTTATGCCCGAGCTCAAGGTCCGGTGGGCATATCCCGCCCTCTGGGGCGCGATGATTGCCGTCGCTGTCGGTCTGCTTGCATTCTTCAAGCGGAGAAAATGGCTCTAACAGGGTACCCTGCCATAAGCGGTAACGGATTCATACCTTTACATCGTCAAACCGCCCTGTGGCGGGCTTCCTCCTTCTCACGGTATGGATCTGCTTTAATGAAGAAAGGAGAGCAGCATGTTGGGTCATCCCGTCATGATCTTTATCATACTGGTGGTCCTCCTCGGCCTGTCGGCCTTTTTCTCGGGATCCGAGACCGCCCTCATGGCAATCGGCAAGATCCGCCTGAAACATCTCGAAAAGACAAACCCGGCGAGGACACGGATGATCGATCGTCTCCTGCACAAACCGGAAAGACTGATCGGAACGATTCTCCTGGGCAACAATCTCGTGAATGTCGGTATGTCCGCGCTTGCCACGGCCCTTGCCCTCTCACTGTGGGGGGAAGCGGGAATCGCCTACGTCACCATCTTTCTCACGCTGATAATCCTGATCTTTGCCGAGACTATCCCCAAGGTCTACGCCAAATATTTCAACGAGCAGGTCTCGATGGTCGCGGCCCCCGTCCTCACGGTTATCATCACGGTATTCAAGCCGGTCATCGTTGGGATCACCTATATCAGCATAAAGATACTGGCCCTCCTCGGGGTTGACGTCAGTAAGGTGAAGCGGCCTCTCTTCACCGAAACTGAGGTAAAAACATGTATCAACCTGGCCTGGGATGAGGGAAACATAACGGCGGATGAAAAGAAGATACTGCCCCGTGTCTTCACCCTCAACGACAAGTCCGTCCGAGATATTATGATCCCCCGCGAGCGGATGGTCGTCATCGATGCTGATTCACCCGCAGAAGATGTGGTGAAGACCATACTGAAGACCGGCTACACGCGCTTTCCCGTGCGCCGGGGGAAGAGACCGGACATTATCGGTTTTCTCCACGGGAAGGATGTCCTCAGACTCTTCTACCAGAAGAAGGGTGTCCCCATACGGAAGATCATTCGTCCCCCTCACTTCATCCCCGCCGATCGTACTATTGACGCACAGCTGCGCGATTTTCAGGCAGAAAAGCTGCACCAGGCGGTTGTGCTTGACGCTGGAGGAGAGGTCGCCGGCCTTGTCACCCTGGAAGATATCCTAGAGGAACTGGTGGGTGCCATCAAAGACGAACATGACCTGTCTTAGGCACTTGGGTTTTGAATATGCTATGGAAAACCGGATTCAAATACCCGACCGTCTCAAGGTCCTGTCGTGGTTCTACCCGCAGGCGGGACAAAAGCGATGAGTCTCTGAGGGTATTATTCGATATACCCGAGGTCTTCCTTTTCGAGATAGGTAAAGTCGATCTGATCATCCAGATAAGGGAGTGATTCCCGTATCGGCTCCGGGATTGGGCCCCACTTCGATTCGAAATCTTCCAGAAATGCCCGCCGGCCTCTCAGAAAATCGGCCACCTTTTTCTTGAGGAGCTCCTTGTCGTGGAATTTGGGATAGGCGTTCATCAGGTCCATATTCGCCCGGTCGCTCTTGATCGGATTGTGATATCCCAGGTGGTCCGGTTCGGACCCGAATCGGAGCTGGACCCGCAGGATGTCGCTGTATGAGGCAAGCGACTGACGCAGGGATACCTTCAGGTCGTTCTCGCCGATGGTCCCGGTATTGGCCAGGTAGCACTTGATCCGGTTCCTCTTGATGATCTCGTAGAAGAGCATCGCATGTTCCAGACGGTCTCCTACCAGAAAGGGATCGAGAAAAACGACACGCTTGAATTTTCCAGCTTCCTCGGGATTTCCCCCCGAGCTTTCGATCGATTCACCGTAGATAAATTGCATCGTCGCCTGTTCGGGTGAAAGGCGCGATATAACATTGGCAAGGGGGTTGCGAGTCAACATGATGATGTAGTCGAGCCGGTCGGCCCGCAGGCTCTTGCTGGCGATTCCCAAACGGTCACGTCTGACGACGGCACGGCCGTTCCCCGTTTTGCTCGTGTCTTTAAAATCAGGGGTATACGGATAGCGTGAGATAGCAACATTTTCGAGAAACACGTCTTCACCAAGGACGGCGCGCAGGATCTCCGGCTGGCTCTCATCGAGACCCTCCGTTTTGATATAGACTCCGCCCTGTTCAAATGCCGCATAACTGCCGTCCATCCCGATGACCCCCCCGTCATCGCCGATCATCTCGGAGGATTCACGCGGCAGTTTCGCCAGCTTCCGGCAGAGCGTCGTGGTTTTCCCCGTTGCGGTAAGGCCGGAGACACCGGTAACCAGTTCCTGCAATTCCGGTCGTTCCGTCTCGAGATCGTAGATCCAGAGTTGGTCGCGCCGCGCCCCACAGTGGAGAAATATTCCCTGACGATCGATCTCCTTAACCCGCCAGCCTTCAAACTGAAAGATCCCCTTTTTCGCCTCGCCCAGATAGATGGTATTGCGGCAGATTTTCACCTGCTCCCCGCGTTTGTCCCCCATCCAAAGGCGAACCGTGACACTCTTATCGATCAGTTTTTTGAATTTATTGGGTTCAAAGAAATCATCGGTAAAGAAGATGATGGTATAGGTCGGTTTCTCAACCACTCGTGCCGCCGGCGTATCCTCGAAGAGGAGCTTCAGCCCGTAGGCGATCTGGGTATAAGCAACCGGCATCATGAAGCGCGCCGTCACGCCATCCTTCCCGTCACCGACGATGGTATCGAGCGAGAGGATCGTTTCCTTCTCCAGACATTCCACGGCCTCCGAGGCGAGGGCCTTTTCTTCATCGCCGAAGGAGTGGTCCACGCTGTTTTTCGTATGGGGTGCCGACCGTGACATAGGCTCGGAATCGGCGGCAACCGAACCCAGATTCGTCTGGATTACCCCCTCCTGTAGCAGGGCAAGTTCCTTGAGCTGTTCGAGCGATTTTCCCTCGATCAATCTCCCGGATTTCTTTGCGTCGGAATAGATCTTCTCGGCAGCCTGTTTGAAATAATTGGCCATATAAGCAACTCCTCGACCCGCTTTTCTTTTGATTATAGCAAACCTGTGATCGCAAGACCAGCGCCATCCTCAAGGGTGTTTTCAGGCGGAGGTGGGGGTGGAATCAGAGAAAGAGGTGGAATGAAAATGGTCGGGGCGGCAGGATTTGAACCTGCGACATCCTGCTCCCAAAGCAGGCGCGCTACCAGGCTGCGCTACGCCCCGATTGAAACCTACTGGCGGTCTACACTTCTCTGGAGGCTTGCCTTGAGAGCGGCGAAGGCCTTCCCTCGATGGCTGATCTTGTTCTTCGTCGCGGGATCAATCTCGGCAACCGTCGTGCCGTATTCCGGCACCACAAAGACGGGGTCATAGCCAAACCCCCCTTCTCCTGAGGGGTCCTCGCTTATAGTTCCCTTCAGTTCGCCTTCGAAGGCCTCAAATGTGCCGTCTGTCCGGTATAAGACCAAGACACACCGAAAAGCCGCCTCCCTCTTGTCCATGGGAACGCCTTCCATTGCCTCCAGGAGTTTGCGGATGTTCTCTTCATCCGACGCCCCCTCCCCCGAGTATCTGGCCGAATGAATACCGGGTTCCCCTTTCAGGCAATCAACCTCCAACCCCGAATCGTCGGCGATAACGGTCCTGCCGGTATATTCGGAGACAGCGCGGGCCTTCTTCAACGCATTTTCAAGAAATGTACGGCCATCCTCTTTGATCGGGGGTACATCGGGATAGTCATGCAACGACAGGAGGTCAACATCCATCCCTGTAAGCAATGCTTGAAGTTCCCGTATCTTCCCCTTGTTTTCTGAGGCAAAAACAATCTGCTGTTTTTCGGGTTCACTCATAAGAATCCACGCGCAGGGACGCTCCGGGAATTGTTACAGCTCACCAAGGAGCTCCTTCTGTCTTTCCGTGAGTTGGGAGATCCCAGAGGTTGCCGTATCGATCATTCTGTCCAACAGGTCCCGGGTGAAGGGTCTTGATTCCGCGGTTCCCTGAATCTCCACGATCTCCCCGCTTCCGGTCATGACAACATTCATGTCCACGTCAGCGGTTGAGTCCTCGGCGTAATCAAGATCGAGGAGGACCTCGCCGCCTATAATCCCGACACTGATCGCGGATATGAAATCCTTGACGGGAGATTCCTCTATGACCCCCTCTTCTCTCAGACGGCGCGCGGCATCGGCCAGTGCGATGAAGCCCCCGGTTATGGAGGCGGTCCGCGTCCCTCCGTCGGCCTGAATTACATCGCAATCGATATAGATGGTTCGTTCACCGAAGGCGTCCATATCGGTCACTGCCCGAAGCGATCGTCCTATCAACCGCTGGATCTCGTGCGTTCTTCCCTTGATCTTGCCGCTCGTCGACTCGCGTGTATTCCTTTCGGATGTGGCTGTGGGGAGCATGGCATATTCCGCCGTCAGCCACCCCTTTCCCGAATTTTTCAAAAAGGGAGGAACCCTGTCTTCCAGTGAGGCGGTGCATATCACACGTGTGTGTCCAATCTCTATAAGCACCGATCCCTTCGCGCTCGGCAGGAAATCCCGGGTGATCGTTATCTGCCGCATTTCATCCCATTTGCGATTACCTGCCCGCATCATGATTCACCGCCTCCGCCGCTCAAAAAATATTCCCTTACGCTTCTGGCCAACGCGCCAGCAATGGCCTTCTGAATCGTTGTATCCTTCAACCTTTTTCGGTCTTCGATCGCCGTGGAGAAACCCACCTCCAACAGGATGGCCGGCGTTGTCACAGACTGCAGGAGATGCACCGGTGCATCCCTCAGCCCTCTCCCCTTTCGAGGGAAGACCCCCTCCATGTTTCTCTGGACTATCTGGGCAAACAGGACACTGTTGTTCAGGCGTATAGTCTGTTCCATATCCTTGAGTATCTCTCCGGAGTCGTCCTTTTGGGCAGAGGGAACCACGGCGCCGAGGTAGTAGATCTCATACCCTTCTGCCTTCTGCCCGAACCCGGCGTTGACATGGAGACTGAAGAAGAGATCGGCATCCGATCCCTCAAGGATCTTTTTCCGTTGGGCCAAAGAGAGATCCCGGTCATCGGGCCGCGTAAGCCGAACCTGTATGTCTCCCGTCTGGGAAAGGTCCTTCTTTACAAGGATCGCAATGGCAAGGGTTACATCTTTTTCGTGGACAGTTCGCGACAGTTGCACCCCGGCATCTTTGCCACCATGGGCCGGGTCTATCACCAGCAGATGCCCCGCCGAGGCCTCGGACAGGGAGAAAACCAGCCACAGCGTCACGGTCACCAACGCCCATATCGTCTTTTTTGATCCCGTAATCATTCTATCCTCACTCACTAGGGTCATTGCGCGAATCTAGTACAGCAAATTAGTGCCGGATGTCAACACTTTCACGCATTCTGTTCCTCCCGCTACTCTGAAAGGGTTCCTTCATCCTTTCGACAGATGAGACACTCTTCAATTTATTGAGTTCGGAAACCACCAGGTTCAGTTCCTTGAGGTTCTTGATGTCTAGCTGGAAGTTGCAAATGGCGTAATCGCCCGGCTTCGCATCGACATTGACATATGTCGTATTGATCCCCAGAGAATAGATAACGTTGCTGAGTTCCGACAGAAGTCCCTTCTTGTCTGTGCAGGTTACCCTGATCCCTACGGAAAAGGTCTGTTTTTGATCCACGTTCCACTGCGCGGGGATGATCCTCTCGGGATCCATCTCCCGTATCCGGGGGCAGTTGGACATATGGACGGTAATACCCCTCCCCCGCGTTACACAACCGACGATGTCGTCTCCGGGGAGAGGGCTACAGCATTTTGCGAATCGTACCAGGACATTATCAATCCCCGTAATGGAGATCCCTGCGTCGGCCCGCGCCTTTTTAAACCGGTCCTTGACCCTCTCCAGAATTCCCCTCTTCTCTTCTTCCTCCTCCTCCTCGTGCAACAGCTGGTGGGTCACATGTTTCGCCGACAGTTTTCCATACCCGATGAGGGCCAGCATGTCATTCACGGTGGACAGAGAATATTCCTCCAGTACGGCGCTGAATTCGTTGGCCTTGACCATCTGGCTGAACTTCAGGTGGTGCCTCTTCAGTTCCTTTTCCAGGATATCCCTCCCAAGGGCAATGCTCCTTTCGCGCTCCTCCGTCTTGATCCACTGCTTTATCTTGGATATGGCCCGTGAGGTCACCGCATACTTCAACCAGTCTTTGCTGGGGTAATGACCGACCTGGGTCATGACCTCCACGGTATCACCGTTCTGGAGTTTGTACTTCAGGGGAACGATGGTTCGATTCACCTTCGCCCCTATGCACTGGTTTCCCACATCGGTATGGATGCTATAGGCAAAATCGATTGGTGTGGCACCCTTGGGAAAGGACTTGACGTCTCCCCGCGGCGTAAACACATAGACCTCGTCCGGATAGAGGGCCACCTTCAGGTTTTTCATGAATTCCCGGGCGTCCTTATGCTCCTTCTGCATATCGAGCAACTCTCTGAGCTTGTCGATCTGTTCTCCATCCTCGGTGGGAAAGGTCTTCCCCTCCTTGTACCTCCAGTGGGCGGCGACCCCCTTCTCCGCCCATTCATCCATCTCCTTCGTCCGTATCTGTATCTCAACCCGTTCTCCATACGGGCCGATTACCGTCGTATGCAGGGACCGGTAGTTGTTCGCCTTGGGCATCGCAATATAGTCCTTGAAGCGTCCGGGAACGGGTTTCCAGAGGGCATGAATGATGCTGAGGACCTCGTAGCATTTTCTCTCCTCGTCCGAATCAAGGATTATCCTGAACGCGGTGAGGTCGTATACCTCATCGAAGTTGATACGCTGCTCGTGCATCTTCTTGAAGATGCTGTAAAAATGCTTCGATCTCCCCCTGACCTCCCCCTTGATACCGAAATTCTCTATCTGTTCCCGGATGATGTTCTTTACCTCTTCCGTATACCGGTCACGCTCTTCCTTCTTTTTGTCCACCCGTTCCGTCAGTTCATCATATCCCTCCGGATGGAGATATTTCAGGGACAGGTCTTCCAGCTCGTCCTTTATCCAATTAATACCGAGGCGGGCGGCCAGCGGAGCGTACACTTCGAGGGTTTCCTGCGCTATGAAGGTCTGCCTGTCCGCGGGCTGAAAGTCAAGCGTCCGCATGTTGTGAAGCCGATCGGCCAGTTTCACCAGCAGTATCCGCATATCGGCGGACATGGCCAGTATCATCTTCCTGAAGTTTTCAGCCTGGCGTTCCAGCTGATCTCCAAAGGTGATCTTGCTGATCTTGGTCAGGCCGTCGACAAGAAAGGCAACATCCTTGCCGAAGGCATCTTCTATCTGTTCAAGGGAGGCAAGGGTGTCTTCGACGGTATCATGGAGGAGACAGGTAATCAGTGTAGCGGCATCAAGACCCATCTTCACCAGCATCCCCGTCACCTCGAGGGGATGGATCAGATAGGGCTCTCCCGACAGGCGAAGTTGTCCGTGGTGCACGGACGCCGAAAATATGTAGGCCTTCTCTATCATCTCGAGATCTTTCCGGGAGAGATATTGCTGGCCTTCTTCCAATATGTCGGTTATTCGTATCATACTTCGAGTAGTGAATCCCGAATCTACGCCTCGGTTATGGCGCCGGTTATAAAATCGCTGACCGTCTCAATCGGTATCTTTTCAACCGCTCCCGTCTTCCGGAATTTCACCTCCACCGTCCCCTCGGCAAGGCCCCTCGAACCAATCGTGATCCTGAGGGGTATTCCTATCAGGTCGGCATCCTTGAACTTCACTCCCGCCCGTTCGTCCCTGTCATCCAGTATGACCTCTGTCCCATCCGCAACAAGACGCTCATACAGCCCTTCCGCGGCCCGGGAGATCTGTTCATCGTTTATGTTCACCGGTGTGATGATCACGTGGAATGGCGCAATCGCCAGGGGCCATACGATCCCGTTTTCGTCGTAGCTCTGCTCGATGCACGCGGCGACCGTCCTTCCGATACCGATTCCGTAACACCCCATGATCATATGCTTTTCTTTGCCATCGCTGTCAAGGAAGGTGGCGTTCATCGCCTTGCTGTACTTGATGCCGAGTTTGAACACATGTCCCACTTCGATGCCCCTGGCAATCCTGATCTCTCCGCCGCAGCGCGGGCACAGATCCCCTTCCCGTATGATCCTCAGGTCGGCGTACTCGGTTATCTCGAAATCCCGGGGGCTGTTGCAATTCTTTATATGGTAATC
>Ga0272443_10002165_pt1 | contig 25907 bp, 20 predicted proteins | sample SSMAcet12_FD_193581 | JGI IMG/M metagenome (GOLD analysis project Ga0272443, IMG submission 193581) | Marine sediment archaeal communities from Little Sippewissett salt marsh, Falmouth, MA, United States - SSM-Acet-12 | ecosystem: Environmental > Aquatic > Marine > Wetlands > Sediment ... | reverse complement strand
TCTATCCGAGAGAGTCCACAGATGTCCTTTCTGTGGGCTGACTCTGGATAGGGATCACAATGCAGCCATAAATATACTCAGACTGGGGCTACAGTCTGTGCATCAAAGTGCTAGATGCCCCCGACTTTAGTCGGGGGAGTAGTCACGTGGATAAACTGCGGAATGTCGGAACTATAGTGTTTAACGACACTTTTCGATGTGGGGCTTATATCCGATAGGACCGGTGCAGTTGAACAAAAAAACAGCAGCATGAAGCGCCAAACTGTCTAAATCATAATGTTCTTGACTGGCTCTCATGTGCTTGGTTTTAATTATCAAGTGCATAACTCCTAATCCAACAGAACCAAATAGGATAAGTGTGTATTTAACATAATTAGGTTCTTATTTGCAAGTTCCATCCAACAAAAAGGAGGGAGGGGTGCCCAATGGATTTTGATCAGAGATACATAACCAATATACACGACTTTGGCTATGACAAGTCCAAAGCGAAGGATCGCCTGGTTGAATTCTCTCAGGATAGACCCATAGGCTTGGTTCTGCCCGTTGCTTATGGGGAGGTGGAACAGAGAACACTTCCCCGGATATTGTCTGAACTCAACAAGGCCACATTTCTCAACGAGGTCAATGTGGCGCTCTACGCTCGATCGAGAGATGAGTTTGCTAAGGTGACCCGCCTCTTCAAAATCTTGGAGATCCCTCACAGGATCATATGGTGCAACAGCCCGAGCATAAAAGTCATTCTGGACGACCTGCAACAGGAGGGTATAGATATCAATATGCAGGGCAAGGGAAGGGACATCTGGCTTGCTATGGGTGCTGCTTCTCTCAATTCCTATGCCCTTGTCATGCACGACTCCGACATCGTGAACTATTCTTATGAGCTTCCCATGAGGATGGCATATCCTTTGGTAAATCCTGATCTTGACTACTTCTTCAACAAGGGTTACTATACGAGAATAGGTGGAGATCCTCCCAAATTTTATGGCAGGACCGCTCGTCTGTTTGTACGCCCTCTGATCGAGTCTCTTATGATCAAGACCGGTCACTCCATTGACTTTCTCCGCTACATTCGCAGCTTCAAGTATCCCTTGTCCGGTGAAATCGCCATGACCAAGGACCTCGCCCTCAATATTAGGACCACCATGGACTGGGGGCTTGAGGTTGGAACCCTCTACGAGGTCTACAGGTCGGCGGCGAAGAAGAGGATCTGCCAGACCGACCTTGGTTTCTTCGAACACAAACATCAAGAAGTGGGGTCGAGCCGTTCGGAAGGGTTGCTCAAGATGGCAGGAGACATCCTCATCACCTTGCTCAGGGCCCTCTCCGAAGAAGAGGGCGTGGAAATCTCTACCGATTTCCTTCGCAGTCTTCGGGTCCTCTACAACAGGAGGTCCCAAGGCAACATTCGGCAGTACTATACTGATGCGGTCTGCAACCAATTGAGCTACAATCGGCACGAGGAAGAATCCATGGTTGAGTTCTTCGAACAGATTATAATGGACGCTGGCCGGGAGTACCTTTGCAATCCTCAACAAGCTCAGATTCCGGACTGGCTCAGAGCATCTTCGGCCATACCTAATCTCAGGACGAAACTGATCGAGACGGCTTTGGAAGATGAGAGATCTGTGCAGGAAGGTTGATATTTTGGACGGTGACGGGCTGAATCACATCGTATTTACCGACATGGACGGAACTTTGATAGATCATCACACTTATTCTTACGAGGCGGCAAAGCCAGCCCTGGACATGATGAGGCGAAAGGGCATCCCCCTTGTCGTCTGTACTAGCAAGACCAGAGCGGAGATCGAGAAGTTCAGAGACGAGGGGGGGATCGAGGATCCTTTCATCAGCGAGAATGGTGGTGCCATCTTCGTTCCCAAGGGCTACTTCAAGTCCTCTTTCCATTACGACAAGGAGACCGAAGATTATCTGGTGATCGAGCTTGGCACCTCTTACGAGAGGCTCAGAGAGGTCTCGAAAGATGTGGAGAAGGAAACGGGATGCGATATCATCGGCTTTGGCGATATGACGGCTCAAGAAGTATCTGAGGATTCGGGCCTCGACCTCGCCTCAGCAAGGCTTTCTAAGATGAGGGAGTACGACGAACCCTTCAAGATAGAGGGTGACGAAAGCTGTGCCGAAGAAGTCCCAAAAGAGATAGAAAAGAGAGGCCTGAACTACACTCGTGGAGGAAGGTACTATCACATAATGGGTGAGAACGACAAAGGCAAAGCAGTTTCCATATTGTCTGAAATATTCGGCCTCGAATTCGGAGACATTGAAACTGTAGGGTTGGGCGACAGCTCCAACGACCTGCCTATGTTGGAGTCGGTGGATGTGCCTGTCTTGGTCCAAAAACCGGATGGATCTTACGAACCGTCGAGGGGATTAGAGGCGAAACTCGCCGATGGTGTGGGCCCGATCGGCTGGAACAAGGCCGTGATGGACATCATATGTGGTTGAGAACGAATTAGATGAGACGATATTGATTAATTGCAAGAGCGGTGCTTAACAAGCAATATGAGGGTTCTGAACTTTGAGGAGTTCAAAGATCGTCTGAAAAGCGAGGTTAAGCAACGCAAGATAGAATCCAGGCAAAAGGGGAGGTTATAGTCGAGAACCGATTAGATGAGGCCGATCGGTTCCCGCGAGATTAGTGCTTAACGATGCGAATAGGGCAAGATGTCGAACAAAATGTCGAACTCTCACGAATTCGATATCTGAAAGGTATCGTTAAATGCTATAATCTACATTATTGAGGTGGCTTGATGGACATCAGAAAGTTGGTTTCAGAGGCATTTCTCATGGCAATTATCGAGAGTGTCAGGAGAGAGGGGCCCGAGAAGGCCGTAGAGTGGATAGAGCGCGTCGCCGACGACCTGGGCGAGAAGGAAGGACCTGGATTGGAGGGTGACCCCAGGGGTGGCGTCAATTGCCTCTATATCTGTCCTTTCGCCAACATGCTTCAGGAATTTCTTAACTGGTACGGCGGAATGCCAGCCGAGTTCGCAGAACTGTTGAACTGCAGCCAGCTCAACAAAAAATTTGCAGCCTCGAACGTCTTTTGCATATTTCACTATACCATCCTGGCCAAGCGAGCTGAGCTGGCCGGAAGAAATGCCGTTCACCTGGCCAGCAATGCAAATGCCGAATGCAAAGCGGCATATAACGAGGACGCTATCGAGAAGGCAGGCATGACTAAAGAAGAGATCGACGAGATGCTGAAGAAGACGGTTTGCATCTTCCAGTTCGAGTAGAAGGAGGATGCGCATGAACCTCAGGGAAACAAAAAAGCTGTACGACTCTAGCATCGAAGTCCTCAGGAACAACCAGCACGAAAACGGTGGGTTCTATGCCAGCCCTCCGGGCACAAGGTACCCTTTCATCTACGCCCGGGACCATTCCATTGTCACACTCGGAGCGCTTGAAGCGGGCCTTGTCAAAGAGGCCAGAAAGGGATTGGAATTCATCTTGGGCGCACAGAAACCTTCTGGGGAAATGCCCCAAAGATGTGATATAGAAGGGACTGATACCAGTTACAAAGAGCTCCAGATCGATGGGAACGGCTTGGTGCTCTACGCACTTGGAAAGTACTGCCAAAAGGTCGACTGCGACATTGCTGAAGAGTTCTGGAATTCCGTAGAAAGAGCAGTCAGTTTCATCTTGAAGAACAAGAACGAAGAGGTCAACTTAATCCACACCATAAACAGCATCCACGAGTACCCTGCCTATGAACACGGGTTCGAGATCTGGGCCAACAGCACCTGTTGTGCGGGCCTTCTCGAAGCGGTCAAGATGGGGCAGGCCCTCGGAAAAGACGTGAAAGATTGGGCCCTCGAAGCCGAGCTGATAAAGAAGAACTTGCTCTCCCGTCTCTACAGCCCCAGGAAAAGGACCTTTATCAAGAACATAAGGATCAAGGAGATGGCGAGCAGGCCTCTTGGATACGACCCATACTCTTCTGTTGTAGTGGAACCGGATGCGGCTGAATACGCACCAGCCTGCTTTGAGCTCTTGGACGACAGAGACCTTCGGGTCATAAACACCGTGAGGAGGATAGACGCTGCCCTCTGGGACGAAGAGCTCGGCGGGCTCAACCGTTATCCTGAGTCCTGGAACAGGAACAACGGAGGTTACGGTCCTTGGCCTCACTTCACATGCCAGATAGCAAGGCACTTCGTGAACATCGGCGAAGATGACAAGGCAGAGGCATATCTTGGATGGGTCGCGGAGATTGCTTCCGATTACATGTTGCCAGAACACCTTTCGACGATAGACCGTTTCGACGAATGGATTGATTCCTACAGCGCCTCGGGAATTCTGCGAGACGACAAAATGGTCATGATCGAAGGCATAAAGAACCATCCCAAGTGGCAAGAAGGTTTCGCTTACGTGGTGATACCGCTTATCTGGCCTCATGCCGAGTACATCCGAGCTTATAAGGCATATGAGGAAACGTTCCTCAAAGACGAGTGTATGTACGAGCCCAAGATACGCGCTCAGGCAGGCCAATGAGGGTAATGGTGCTTTGTTTTGAGGGGGGCTGATTGGAGATGACGATGGATATAGAGAGAATCACAACAGGCGTTCCTGGATTGGACGAGATGATGGGTGGAGGGATGCCCTTTCCTTCCACCGTCCTCGTTGCAGGAGGGACTGGGACCGGGAAGACCACGTTTTGCATGCAGTTCCTTTTCGAGGGGGCAAGAATGGGCGAGTGCGGATTGTACTTCACCACCTTTAGCGAGCCACCCGAATGGATGTTGAAGTTCATGTCTACTTACGAGTTCGTAGACAGAAAGTATTTCGGCCAAGAGATAAAGTACGTGGACTTGAGCTACGCTCTGGAGAGCGCGACGAGCATGGACGAGATCTTGGATGCGATTGAGTCTGAGATCATAAGCTTCAAACCCAAAAGAATGGTGATCGACCCCATCTCCGTGATGGAAGATATCTTAAAGGACGATTACAGGCGATTTCTCTTTAAGTTCGCCACAATGTCCAAAAACTGGCAGACCGCCACCTTGGTAACTGGTGAAGCAAAACCAGGTTCGCCCTATCCCCTGGAGCTTGCCTATATTGCTGATGGAGTGATACTTCTTTATAACACCGAGGTGGAACTAATACGCAAGAGATCTCTGGAGATATTGAAGATGAGAGGAACGTCTCACATGTCCGGAAAACAGGCGGTAGACATATCCAAGAGAGGATTCGCCGTCCGTCCGGGCCTGTAATTAAGCATGACCCTGAAAGAAGATTTGCTGGAGCAAGACGAATTCTGGATCTTGCTCTTCATAATGGGAACGGCGCTCTTAAACTGGCCGTTTCTCTCGATGGCGTCCAGAGATGCCTTGGTATTGGGGTACCCCTTGGTGCTGGTCTACATCACGATCATTTGGCTTGCGATAGTCTTATCGGCGTATATCTTTGACAGGTGGGCTTCAGATTGATCAATCCGCTCGTGGCTTTGGCAGTGATGTTGCTGTATCTATTGCTCTTGTTCGGCGTAGCTCACTATGCCGATCGCCAACGAGATAAGGGTCGCAGCATCGTCTCCAACCCTTACGTCTACGCCCTCTCGATTTGCGTCTACGCCACGGCTTGGGCCTTTTACGGGAGCGTTGGCCGAGCTGCCTACACGGGCCTCTCGTTCCTTCCCATTTATCTAGGGCCCTCTTTGCTCATGCTGCTCGGCTGGTTCCTCGTAAGAAAGATGATCGCTGTCTCCAAAGAGTATCGGCTCACTACCATAAGTGACTTCATAAGTTTCAGGTATGGACGAAGTTATGCCATCGGCGCTCTGGTCTCTCTCGCCAGTTTGATGGTGATCACCCCTTACGTGGCTCTCCAGCTGATTGCAATCTCCGAATCTTTGACCATGATAAGCGGCGAGTTTGACGAAATCCTGGGGTTAAGACGGTTGATCGTGACCATTCTCCTGGGGATCTTCGCCATATTCTTCGGGGCAAGGCACCTGGATCCACTTGAGCGGCACGAAGGATTGATTGCTGCAATTGCCTTCGAGTCCGTGGTAAAGCTGGCAGCCTTCCTGTTTTTGGGCCTTTACATAAGCTACGGGGTTTTCGATGGATATGGATCGATTGTCAGCGAGATCGCTGCCAATCCAGAATATTCGCACTTGTTGCAGCCAGATTACGTCTCCTGGTTCTCTCTCACGTTCATCTCCTTCTTTGCCCTACTGCTCCTCCCAAGGCAGTTTCACGTGATGGTGGTGGAAAACTCCGATGAGAGACATCTGAAGAGGGCCATGTGGTTGGTCCCGCTCTACCTCTTGCTGATCAACTTTTTCGTCCCGGCAGTGGCTTGGGGCGGCCTTCTCATGGGTGCGCCCGGTGCTGCAGACATGTTCATGGTCTCTATTCCGATCAGCCAGGGTCAAGATTTTCTGGCGTTGTTGGTGTTCATTGGTGGAGTTTCGGCCGCCACAGCCATGGTGCTGGTTTCATCGGTGGCTGTGGGCACAATGATGTTAAACGACCTCGAAATGCCTCACCTGGTCAAGTGGATCGGAAAGGGCAGAAACCTCCCAAAACTCATTTTGCTCATGAGGCGGCTGAACATATTGTTGGTCCTAGGGCTTGGATATCTCTATTCCCTGCTTGGCGGGTTCGAAAGCCTCGTGGACATCGGGCTCCTTTCTTTCTTGGCAGCCTGCCAACTGGCACCGGCCGCGTTGGGAGGGCTTTACTGGAAGAAGGGGTGTTGGAACGGGGCCATCGCTGGTTTGATCTCTGGGTTCTTGGTCTGGGGTTACACCGCCCTAGTTCCAACGCTTATAAGGTCTGGATGGCTCGCTGAAGGTTTGATCGTCGATGGTCCTTTGGGAGTTGGCCTTTTGAGGCCCAATTCTCTATTCGGCTTGGAAATGGATGTTTGGTCTCACGCCTTTTTCTGGTCTATGTTCTTTAACTGCCTCTTCTACGTGTTGTTCTCGTTAATCTGCAAACCGAGTGAGGAAGAAGTGGCCCTGGCCGACAGCTTCGTGGACTTTTATAAGGGGCGACCCGAGCTGGTTTTAGACGAGAGGAGGATGATAAGGGTGGGGACTGTGGACGAGCTGGAGGCAACAGTCGCAAGATATGTGGGCCCCGAGAAGGCAAAGAGAGCAGTGGACACTTCTCTGGCCGATATGGAGACCACCCGCGAGGTGATCGACGCAAGGCAGCTTTTGGAGCTTAGGGAAGAGCTTGAAAAGATCCTGACGGGGTCGGTTGGATCGTCAACCAGCAGGATGATAGTAAACGAAGAAGTTGCCGTAAAGCCGGTCATCGAGCTGGTAAAAGATACAAGGCCAGTCTACAGGTTGAGCCCTGGCAAGATCTATATAGTTCCTACAAAAGCTTATGAGGTTTTTACAGATCAGATAACGCATGGGGTAGAAGGGCTTTGCATAACCGCTTTGGATCCGGAGAAGATCAGGACGCGATGGCATTTCACCGAGACGCCTATAATCCGGCTCAGCCACGAGAAAGGGCGTGGCGAAAGGTACATTGCGCCCACCAATTTGCCCCTCCTTTTCGTGACCATCAAGTCTTTCGTCGAGAGTAGCAAGAACAGCATAATCCTACTCGACAATCTGGAAGATCTGATCGAGGAGAACGTCGCCGTGGTTCCAGAGTCTGAAGTGCTGGATTTCGTCTACGCTCTCGAGAATCTGGCCAAGAAGTGTCATACTCGACTCGTGATAAAGGTAAGGCCAGAATACGTCCACAAGGACTTGGTTGCAGAGATAACCGAGGGAAAACAGCTGATATTCTTCTTGGGTCCGCTTTCCACTTACCTCTTCAAGATCTTCGCCAACGCCATGCTGAAAGAGTTGGATGAGTCCTCAAGGGAAGGAGTGATCAACGACGTTAAGGAAGTGATGGTGACCGAGAGGCTCTTCGAGGGAGTCTGGTGTGTAGAACGCTCCGCTGAAGAATGGGCTGAGTTGGATGATGGTGCCTGTGATCCTGATATGGCGGGCAAGGCGAGGTGGGGCGAGGCGGGTATCATAGAGGTGGATCCTTGTCTCTGGATGAGCCGTTGGGAATTTTTCATAGCGCTCAGGCGTCTTGCAAAAGTGATCCAGAAGGCGGATCCCGATTTCGATCTGAAGTTGACCGCCGAGAAGTTGATGGAAAAGTACGGGCTGAAGCTTTACGAGCTAGATCTGACTCCGGGAACCACCTACGTCATTGAGGAGGAAAAGCCGGTCAAGAGTTTGGAGCTTTTTGGCGAGTTGGTTCGGCTTGGGGCGGACGGCCTTTGTATAAGCAGATATCACCCCGAGAAGTTGATGGAAAAGTACAACCTCAACCCCAACCAGGTGATCTGGTTGACCAAGTCAAGCGTCGCAAAGCCCAGGTACAAGTCGGTTGATCCGACCAATTTCCCCAGGATCAGCAGTATGATATCTGAGTTTCTTGACAGCGTAAAAGAGCCCCTTATTCTGCTGGAGGGTTTGGGATATCTAATCACCCAGAGCAACTACGATTCCGTGCTCAGGTTTATCCAGTCCCAAAGAGATGAGGTCGCCGTAAGAGGGTCGATACTGATGGTTCATATAGATCCTCTCTCTTTGGATATGAAGGAGCTTCACAGGTTGGAAAGCGAGATGGAACCTTTGAACTTGTGAAACGTCGGGCTGGAGGTGGTTTTAGTGGTGGAAATAGAGATAATCATTCTGGGAATTTTGCTTCTGTTGGCACTTTACTTTGCTTTCAGCCTCATCATGAAGTCGATTAAGTTTCTGGCGTTGAACTCGCTAGTCGGATTGATCATCCTGTACCTTGCCAACGTGATAGTCGGGTTGGGGATACCCTACACCGTGCCGGTGATCCTGATCTGTGCCATATTGGGCGCGCCTGGGGCAATCGCAATAATCCTGATGAGCTTCTTTGGGATCACGTTTTGAGGGACAATGGGGCGTTCCTCAAAATCCCTTTTCGAAAGGCATTGGGCCTTCGATCAAACCTGTTTTCGCATCTCTGCCAGCCCTGACCCGGAGATTTCGAGCTCTCCAAAGTCACCGTGCCACCTTTTCTCGTAATCCATCTCGATTCTCCCCTTCATGTTTGGCCCGCTCAGGACCAGGGTCTCGTATTCTCTGGCCTCGCCCGCAGGGTCTATCCGAAACTCTTCACAAGCTTGGAGGAACTCATCCACGTTTTCTTGGTCCAATACTTTGCCCAACCAGTCGTTCAGCCCGGCCACAGAAACCCTGACGATCATGATCCTGAAGCCCGAGTCAACCATTTGATGTAGCATCTCTACAGGGTCTTTGTGCCAGAGCGGCATGATAGGCTCTAGGTCCAGATATTCACAGACTTCTACGATGCGATTGCGTTTGTAGTTGGAGCGCGCAGAGCCGGAGCATAACCCCTCTATTTCCAGTGGAACAAGGACATTTTTGAGGGGTTCAACTTCGCCTTCGCCCGCGATATGGAACTTGATCTGCGGAATTTCCAACGCCTGGGATGCAAGCTCGGTTAGGCCGCTTGGAGGGACGCGGTACATGCGAGACGCCTTCTTGGGAAAAAACGTGACCAGATGTTCCACCTCGATGCCAGCCATCTGGATCAAGTAAAGCGAGTAGACCGAACTCTTGCCTCCAGAGAAAAGGACCGCTGCCCTCAAGTTTTGTCACCGTTCCGTGAATGCTCCCCTCCCTAAAGGGTTGGGTCTTCTAGCTTTGCCCTCTCCGCTCCCCAAAGATAAATCTTACCCAAAATTGGACATTCGTCGATTCGGAGTTTATAGTCGAGAACCGATTCGATGAAACGAATCGGTTCTCGCCAGAATAGTGCTTAACGATATGAATAGGCCAAATCTCAAACTCTTACGAGTTAGAGATTTGGCTGAAAGGTATCGTTAAGCACTATATTTCCCATCCAGCATCACGAGATCCACAGATCAACATATCAAATATTATATCCAAACATACCACATCAAATATCGGCGCATTTTGCAGGACCCATCCCGCCTCGATGAGTGAGATGCACCACCAATGCCGCCAGGAGCACTGCTATCACGCCGGTTAGAAATATCCCGTCGATCACGCCGGCCCCCCCTATCGATAGTGTGAGTGACGGCGCTTCAACCTCGGGTGGTGCCAGTTGGGCCAAGACACCTGGAGTTAGGAGGTTGAATATGTCTGCTCCGATTAGGGTGCCCATGGTCCCGCTGATGTAGGCCAAGGCCGGTGCCGCCTGGAACTTTCTTGCCAAGGCGAGGCCGCAGATGGCAGCCAGTGTGGGCGAGACATAGACCGGAAGCAGAATTCCTTCGTTGGCCATTGGAATTGCCATCTTGTAAGTGACGATGGCGACGATCAAGGTGCCCAAGATGGCCCTATAGGTTGAGACATGGCACCGGTACAAGATGGCGATGGACAAGACCACAGGAATTATGCAGCCACCCAAGTTGATTGCCAACGTTACTGGGTGAAACTCGGTGGCGAAGGAGAATCCTCCCGGTGGGGAGAAACGAGTTGCGATCCCCACGAAAAAGGGCGGATAAGATGTAATCGTTCCGCCGTGGAGCGGTATATCCACCACGCTTCCGGTAACGCTTCCGAAGACCATCAGGAGTGCGTGCCAGTGGCTGAACCCCACCTGCATGAAAGCCTCTGTGGTGAGCCTGAAGAACAGGTAGAACATGATCAAGGGCGTTGCCAAGGTCAGCAACAACACGACTATTGTGACGGGGATCAACAAATAATCGAGCAATTAGAGCACCTGGTGAATAATTTACCTGGGTGTTTAATAGAGTTTTCCCAGATGGGCGCTGTTTTAGCAGCCGTTTTGAGGGGCGCGGTATCTGCAAACCCAGCTTGAAGCGATCGGAAAGATATGCGGGCACTTTCCTTTTGGCGCAAGAGATGAAAATGCGTGCGGATGTATGGAAAAAATGAGAATGTTTTTGCTATAACGTGACGTGAAAAAAGGACTTTTGGGAGACCTTTCAGAGCCCAGTTGTGGCGAAGTTGAACTCGTCGCTTTCGCCCACATTCCCGCTCCTGTCAGTCCCTTTCAACGTGAAATAGTACCCCGTTTCTGGCTCGAGTTCGCGGAGGGTCATCGAGCGGTTCTTGGCAAATAATTCGTCGAACTGCTCTTCGGAATAAACGCCTGGCGAAGTTCCGTAGACGAGAAGGCCGTCTGCAAACTCGTCAGTCTCCCAATAGACGACCGCCGAGGATCCAGTCACGTTCGTCACAGTGACGTTGGATATCACCGGTGGCGCACGATCTTCTATCATCTCTTCTGGGTAAGTCAAGGGCGAGTAGGCCATTGCGCCTTCGTGGAGGATGAAGATCCGCTCGATGGGCTCTGGGCTTGTTGGAACCTCTGTTGGGATGAGCGCTTCCTCAAGCGATGCCTGCTCGTTGACCACGAAGACGTCGCTGATCGGGAGAGGCTCCGTCTCGATCTTGACGCTGTAAAGCTCCTCCGCCGAGACCGCGTCCTGGTTGAAGTTGAAAACGTCAACTACGGGCTCAGCGTTGGTGGGGACCGCCACGCCCGATAGGTTCCTCTCGTAAATTCCGTCTGCATCGGTCACTGTGACCTCTGCCGTTCCGCTCATTTGAAGGGCCAGGATCGAGATGAAAACAAGGGCGATAACTGCACCTTTCATCTTCATCATCACCTACGCAGTTCTGTAGATCAGAACCGTAGCGACGCCTGCGGAACCACCATCATGTGAGTCCGTGTGAGTTTTATCGTATGATATCGAAATGGTATGTAAAGTCCCAGGGGTAATAGCTCCTTTGTAATCACCAAAACCCGTCCACCATGTGTAAACCCCACGTCCTTGCCACGAAGTCAATGCGTCACTGATAACTGATCCATCTACATTCAACTTTGAATCCCAGAAGACAGATCGATCATCAACCCAGTTAGTATCATCACTCATATAATATATGTAGTGGTAATAAGACGCCTCAAAGAGGATGCAGTCTTCTGGAATCTCTATCTGGTGTATACTCGAACCACTAGTCGCTTGTGTCTTGGCGATTATCATCATTCGGTTGGCGTTGGGGAACTCAAAATCGTAGTACTTAATTTTGTTGGCCACGATACCAACGCCTGCAGCATCACCCGCCTTGTACAAGGCATCTTCGAGTGTGGTGGACTTTATTACCCCTATGCTTGGATTGTTCACCTGATCCGTCGATCCCCACTGCATTATCGCCGATGCTGATTCATCACTTTTGAGATAAGCGACAATCCAACCATCGGTGTCGGCATATACGCTCACTCCCATATTGGCACCGTAGTTTGGGATGCTGGTTTTGCCTACGATATAGTTGTCGCCGACCTCTTCAACTCTGTAAAAGATCGTCTTTATCTTCTCGATATCTATCGCCTGGCCTGTGTTTATGTAAGCTGCGATTCCCGCTTCGCCCTCCGGGAAAGCATCACCTGCTTCTTGTGGAGGTACCAGTTGGAGCTGTCCCATGCCAACGCCGCTTGCCATCATAAGCAAGAGGACAGACGTTATCAAAATCTTCAATCTATTCATATTGCAATCTCCTTTGCGATGGGCAGTAGCGACGTAAAAATGTAAAAAATTTGTGCTCTGTTTGTGGTTGTCGTGGGGCATAAAAGAGGTTGGCCGCCTTTCCCCCAGCCGCATCAAACGGCGGCCAGATATTCCAGTCGGAAACTTTCAGAATTATGTGACAGAAACTCATCAGCTCATTTCCGGCCCGCAGTCGGCGCGCGGCTTCACCCCCATTCTGGCGGAAAGGCGACGCATTCAACGCCGTTCTTTTCGCACTCCTCGTTGAAGATCTCAACCGCCTCTCTTGCAGGAAGGCCTTTTGCCTCCAGGTCGCACACCCAACTCCGAGTCACCTCCTGGAACTTCGCATGCCAAAGCTCGGCCTCCTCTGGCGGAAGCGAATAGAAGGCAACCCCTCTCTCGTTCAGATCTTCCAAGATCTTCACGTAAGCTTCCTTTGTCATGCCGCCGGTCGTCCTGTAGGGATTTTCGCAGACGTCTTTGATTATCTGCTTGAGGTCTTCAGGAGCACTTTCCCATGTTTCCTCGTTCATGAAGAGCCCCTCGCCAACGCAGCCAAAGGTCACGAGCGTGCACTGATCTGCAACCTCGTAAAGCTCGAAGGACTGAACCATCGGAGGGCAGGTGACGATTCCGTCGATGCTCCCGTTTTCCATCGCCGAATGGACATCTTCAAGGGGCATGAAGATCGGCTCTGCCCCGATCGCTTCGATGCACTTTGTCTGAAGGCCGCCTGGACTTCTGATCCTCAGCCCTTTTGCATCCTCCAGTGCGTGAACCGGCTCTGCGGTCCAAAGGTGGGAGTTGATGCAGCTGTTGAGCTCGATCACCTTCACGCCCGAGAACTCGGTGAAGAGGATCCGGGAGAGCATCGCGTTTCCTATCTCGGTTGCAACCTCCTTGCACTCGATCGATGCGGGAAGCGAGAGCACATCGGAGAGAGGAAAGCGGCCCGGAGTCCAGGTCAACGTGGCATACCCCATGTCGGAGAGGCCGTCGGCAATTATGTCGTAGTGTTCAGGCCCCGACCCCGAAGCTTCACCGTCGAAGATGGCGTAGTTTATCCTGCTGTCGCTCTCGTTCTTCAGGATATCGAGCATCGGAATCCAGACGGTCTGAACTTCCATGCTGGAATGAGGATGCCAGGTGCTGAAGTTTATCATCATCTCCTCTTCAGACGGAGGGGCACCTTGCGCAATCTCGTTGCCAGCTCCGACTCCGACACCTCCGACTCCGCCCATTGAGAGGAGGCAGGCCAAAAGGATCGATAACGGAATTTTGAACTTATCTTTTCCTATCATCTCTTATCCGTCTCCGAAACTGTTTTTTGATGTGGTGGACTTGTTTTCGGCAACCGCGTTGTCATCTCTAGGTTAGGTACACGGCACTCATCTTTCCTTCGCCGCCGAGAAGGTGGCCTTTTCTGCGCTAGCATCGTTCATCTGACGGTGGAAACATGTGATTCGTCTGAAGTCTTCGCGTAGGGGAACTCCTCAGACAACCTCACAATGAAAACGAATGCTCGTGACGCAAGTGGGGCGTTTGAAACGTTTGAGGCGTTATTTCTCCTTGACCTCGTCTGCGTACTCGTTCCACTTCTTCACATCTTCGACCTTCTTTTTAATCTCGCGTTCCATCTCCTGATGCTTCTTTTCGGTCAAAATATCTTTCAGGTCCAGGAGGGTGCGGATGACACCGGCGGTCTCTTCGTATAGCTCTTTGGCCTGCTCGTGGGTGAGGTTCTTTTGCTTCAGGATCTCTTCTTCCTCCACCTCCTTCGTCTTCAAAACCCTGATCAGCTCTTTGATCTTGGTCCTCTCCTTTTCCGAGATCTCTTTTTCGTGGATCAGTTTCCATACGAGATGGCGCAGATCGATGACGCCTTTTTCGGGGTGGACTTCGGGAAATAGGTCGCTTTCCTTCATGTGGTCTTTTTCCATCTGTTCTCTCAAGACGTCGGGATCGATCTGGAGCTCTTCGGGAATCTGGATGCCGATCCAGACCGAGAAGTGATGGAGGTTTGCAAGTAGCTTTCTGCGCTCGGCGTCGGTCAGGTGATCGAGAAGCGAAGATCCTGCTGCTTTTGCCGTTTCTTGGCCTTCTTGGGACATGTTCATCTGAAGATATCTTCTTTCCATTAAGGACTTTTGATCTGTTCTCCCCCCGAAGAAACCTTTGAACATGCAGATAGCCGGTATTTTGCCTCGATTTAAGGGAACTTCAATGCATGATCATTGGGTGCCCTACCTCACATACGAAAACGTAACACATGGTCTCTGCAACGCTCACATCCTGAGAGACCTTACATATGTTTATGAACAGTACGAGCAAGAATGGGCTGAAAAGATGATACATTTTCTGCTCAATGTGAAAAATGAAGTGGATCAAGCTCGTCTGTATACCGATCAATTCCATTTTTCCCAGATCGCGATGTTTGAAGATCAGTATGAAGAGATCATCATGGAAGGGCTCGATATGAATCCACCACCCCCAAGAGTACCGGGCAAGCGGGGCAGGATCAAACAATCAGATCCCAAAAATCTGCTCGACCGATTGAACAAATATAGCGAATGCGTGTTGGCATTCATGTATGACTTTAAGGTACCCTTTGAAAACAATCAGGCCGAACGGGACTTACGCATGATGAAAGTGAAACAGAAAGTGTCAGGCGCATTCAGAACTATGGAAGGTGCAGAGCGGTTCTGTGCTATTCGTGGATACATATCCACTGTGCGGAAGAATGGATGCCGTGTTCTCGATGCTATTCAAGATGCTTTTATGGGGAACTCTTTCATACCCAACGTCTGCACCGTCAAAGAGTCGTATAGCTGAGCAGTTACTGGGTCGGGTCAATTCCAGCGCCGCAAGCTCCATGCCGGACCTGATCCTCTCGAAGCTGAAAAGGGACGACTTGGTGGTGGAGTTTGTCACACCCAACTTCCTGATTCGGAACTGGCCGCCCGCCTTCAAGGAGTGGAATACAAAGGCGGTTCGTGACACTTTCTTCGCCTCCCCAAAGTTTCCAAGGCTCTCCAACCCTGATTCGATCAAAGAGACGATCGCCCGAGGCATCAGTGGCGGAGTCCTCGGATACGTTGGCAAGGTCGGGGCGAAATATGATCCCTTCCTCTACAAAGAAGGTATCTCCGCCGGGGATGTGGAGATCTCCGAAGACATGTTCATTATAACAGCAGAAACGGCGGAGGGGTACATAAGAAATCATACCGATCCGCCAGAGTTAGCTGTGATTAAGATTGATCCCCAAAAAGCGCAACTCAAGCCTGGTGAGACTCGAACCTTTGTGGCAAAAGGGCTCGATCAGCATGAACAGGATTATCCATTGGATCAGGTCATCTGGACCGCCACAGGCGGTGCCATTGGGAAAAACGGCAATTTCCAAGCGAGCGATGAGGAAGGTCGCTTCACAGTAACGGCAAGCTGCGGCGGCGTTGGCGCCACGGCCGCAATCACAGTTGCTCCAGACAGTGGCGACAATGGCGACAACAGTAAATGTGGTGGCACCTCTATCCAAATTGTTTCATGGAGTGGAGAAGTCCCGCCTCAGAAGTGGATGAACGTCTACACCAAGGTCCTCTCCGGATTTGCCCGAGAAAACCGCCTGAAGCTGACCCTCAATGTCGAGATTAACTCTAAGGAGAGCAAGGGCATCTCCAAACAGAAAATCGAGGAGATGAAGGCTGCATTGCGGGAATTGGGTCTGAACGACAATGTGAAAGAGTCTGAAGGCGGCGGCTTCTGACAACATGTTCAACCAAGCGATGGATCGTAACTTTCGTCCACGTGACGAATGTTTGTTCATATTCTTTGGCTCAATCGGTTGATTGATGTTGCTTGATCATGCATTCCACCTTCGGCAGGATCGACAAAACTCAAATTGAAGCGGAATTTATTACTTCGGGAGCGCGGAGGGTCACGAATATCCCGTCCTTTAGGGCGGGGATGAAGTGAACCCTCGCCCGTTTTTCATGCTCCTTTAAATCGATAAAACATTAGTGATGGTTCATGGGAATCTGGGCAACGAAGACTCGAAGATTTCTGAAATCCGGGAAACCGAGCGTGCGACCCCGAAGCATACCCCACCCTTTAGGGTGGGGTGGGTCGCACGCAATTTGATTTTGGGGAGCGGAGAGGGCGCAGCGGGAAGACCCCGCCCTTTAGGGTGGGATGTATTCACGTGTTATTGCTAGGATGCCGATGTCTGTCTTGACTGGATATAATGTAATCGAAATCATGTTACTGCAATTATACAAATATGATATCAAAATAAAATATTTTACTGATGGCGAAAGTTGGGTGATTAATGGTTGCAACTAACTCATATTTTTAACATGCTGGGTCAAAGTATTTATATGTATAAACATAATCTCAATTAGATCGCGAAATTAGAGTTGTGAGACTCGATACGGTAGAATAGATTTTCACCAAAAATCTGTCTGCTCAATGGTTGCCGCGTTAACTCGTCGTTTGTGGTTCACAACAGGAGATAAACACGAGGTGCCGCTCGCACAACCTGAGAAACAACTGTTCTCGCTCAAAATATTCGGGCCAGCAACAGAAGGTGGTGTTATTATAAAATGGCAGGAAGAACTCAAAGAGAATATACAAACAATCGAGCAGTTGGAGGGACATCTGAACCTGACTTCTGAAGAAAGGAACTCGTTACAGAGGATCGTAGGCATCCATCCCATGAGCATCACCCGATACTACATTTCTCTCATAGACTCTGAAGACCCCGCCGACCCAATAAGAAAGATGTCAGTTCCTTCAGAAGAGGAGCTGAACGTGGTAGGATCCTATGATACCAGTGGCGAGGCCGAGAACTCCAAGATGCCGGGACTGCAACATAAATATGCCCAAACCGCCCTGATTCTTTCCACAAACAGGTGCGCTATGTACTGCAGACACTGCTTCCGCAAGAGGTTGGTGGGACTTCCCAATGATGAAGTAATGCGACGATTCCAAGAGGCTGCAGACTACATCAGAAAGCACGAGGAGATCAACAACGTTCTCATTTCGGGCGGCGATCCTTTAGTTCTACCCACGAAAGTGATCGTGAACTTCCTGAGAGATCTTAACTTCATGGATGGTGGTTCCTTCATCAGGTTTGGAAGCAGAGTACCTGTGACCTTCCCCCAGAGGATCTCTGAGGATGAAGAGCTGCTGAACGAACTGAAAAGATACTCTAGCAAGTTCAGAAGAATTTACATTGTCACCCAATTCAATCATCCAAGAGAGATCACGCCCCAAGCGGTGGAGGCCATTGACGAGCTGATGAAAGCAGGCGTGGTCATGAGCAACCAAACGGTGTTGTTGAAAGGGGTAAACGACGATCCCGATACTCTCGCAAAGCTGCAGAATGGACTTGTGAGCGTTGGCGTGAGCCCCTATTACGTGTTCCAGTGCAGACCTGTGAAAAGGGTCAAAAACCATTTCCAGGTTCCCCTCGTAGAGGGCTGCAAAATTGTTGAAGATGCCAAAAAAGAGCTGAACGGCCACAGCAAGAGGTTCAGGTACATAATGTCCCACCGGACCGGCAAAATAGAGATTCTCGGAATCACTGGTGATGAGATCTACTTCAAGTATCATCAGGCCAAAGATGTGGATCAACTGGGGAATCTCTTCATGAGAAAGATCGACCCCACAGCAGGATGGCTAGACGATCTGAACTAGAGCCCGCAGCCATCTCTCTTACTCATTCTGAGTTAATGTATGACCTTGCGGAATGCGGGCTTAATTTGTACTTGCCAGAATAGCGCTTGACAATACAACGTTAAACACTACGGCCTCTTAATATAGTCTCAACTCAAGTTTTGAGATTGTTCCAAAGTGGTGTAAAATTGGTGCCCAGACCCGGATTCGAACCGGGGACAGCCAGATCTTCAGTCTGGCGCTCTCCCGGACTGAGCTACCTGGGCACTATGTTGGTGGGCTCGATGCGATTCGAACGCATGATCCCCGCCATGTCAAGGCGATGTCATAACCAGCTAGACCACGAGCCCACAACTAACGGATTTCCCTCGTGCTTTTCAAAGATAAACTCTTCGGTTGGGAAATGGGGGTGAGAAACAAAGAAGCCCTCGACGGGCGGTCTTTTCTAGCTCTGCCCCACGATGATACTCGTTCAGCGCCCGAGAAGGAGATCTCGCATGTCACGGATGAGCTGGCTTTCAGCTCACCTCACGATGATACTTGTTCAGCGCCTTTATGGTAATTTCACCCCTTTGTGCGATCTCGATGGCTTGAGCTGCAGCTTTCGCAGCCTGGACCGTGGTGATGTAGGGCACGTGATAATCGACCGCGCTTCTCCTGATCTGGAAGCCGTCTTTCACCGACTGTTTTGTCGTTGGGGTGTTGATTATCAGCTTGACCTCTTCGCGTTTCATATAGTCCAAGACGTTGGGGCCGCCATGGTATATTTTTTTGATCTTCTCTGCGGAAATGCCCTTACCTCTGAGGAATTCTGCCGTGCCTTGCGTTGCAATGATTTTCAATCCAGCATCGGAAAGGCTCTTGGCGATCTTGCCTATCTCGGCTTTGTCTTCATCTCTCACAGAGATGAAGACGATGCCTTCTCTTGGAAGAGAGTTGTCTGCGCTGAGCTCTGCTTTGAAGAAGGCAAGTCCTGGAATGTAATCTATGCCCATCACCTCGCCCGTAGACCTCATCTCAGGCCCGAGAAGAGCGTCTGCGCCGGGAAGCTTGTCGAAAGGCAAAAGAACCTCTTTCACCGAGACGTAAGGCAGCTTCGGCTCTTCGGTGTATCCTAGCTCTTTCAAGGTGGCTTCCGCCATTACTCCGGCCGCTATCTTTGCGAGAGGAAGTCCCACTGTCTTCGATACGAAGGGTATGGTTCGGCTGGATCTAGGATTTGCCTCCAAGACGTATACTAGGCCGTCCTTGTAAGCCATCTGGATGTTCAAGATGCCCTTTACCTGGAGTGCCAGGGCGATCTTTCTTACATAGTCTCGAACCGTGTCCATGACCTCTGGAGACAAGGTCTGGGGCGGGATTATGCAGGCGCTGTCACCTGAATGGATTCCTGCCTCTTCGATATGCTCCATTATTGCGCCAATCAGAACGTCTTTGCCGTCAGAAACTGCATCTACATCGATCTCGATCGCGTCCTGGAGGAAGTCGTCTATGAGGATGGGATGTTCAGGCGAAACCCGGACGGCCTCTCTCATGTAGACTTCGAGTTCTTTTTCGTCGTAGACGATCTCCATCGCCCTTCCGCCCAAGACGTAACTTGGCCTTACGAGAACAGGATAGCCAATCCTCTTTGCCTCGGCCTTGGCCTGATCCGGCGAAGTTGCGTATCCTGCTTCGGGTTGTGGGATATCGAGCTCTCTCAACCTCAAATTGAACCGCTCCCGATCTTCGGCCATGTCGATGTTCTCGGGACTTGTGCCGAGAATCTTGGTTTCAAGGCCCAGGCGGGCGATCTCCCGTTCCAGGGGGTCGGCCAGGTTCACCGCGGTTTGGCCTCCGAATTGGACCATCACGCCGTAGTACTTTTCCTTCTCGATGATGTTCATCACGTCTTCCAGAGTCAAAGGCTCGAAGAAAAGCTTGTCAGATGTGTCGTAATCGGTCGAGACCGTCTCAGGGTTGTTGTTGACGATGTGAGCCTCAATGCCCAAATCCCTCAGAGCAAATACGGCATGGACCGTCGAGTAATCGAACTCGATTCCCTGCCCGATCCTGATGGGACCTGACCCGATGATGAGTACCTTCTTGTTGTCAGAAGGCGCAAGTTCGCACTCGTCTTCGTAGGACGAGTAATAGTAAGGCGTATTGGCAGCGAACTCTGCGGCGCAGGTGTCAACCATCTTGTACGTCGGAATTATGCCTTCTCTGACCCTGCAATCAAAGATCTCCTCTCTGGCCTTGTCGGTAAGTTTTGCAATTTGGTCGTCGGTGAAACCCATCCTCTTGGCCTTTCTGAGTACCACTGCCGAGAAGTTTTCCTGGATTTCGTCCTCCATCTTGATGATGTTCTCGATCCTCCAGATGAAGTAAGGGTCGATCATTGTGATTTCAGAGATATCCTCGATCGAGAATCCGCGCCTTAGGGCCTGGTAGATGGCAAAGAGCCTCTCGTCTGTCGGAACCCGGAGGAGCTCTCTTACGTCTTCATCGGTCCATCTCGTGTACTTGCCTTGATAGCCAAGGTACATCTCGATGTCCAAAGACCGTATGGCTTTCATCAGAGCCTCTTCGTAGCTTCGACCGATGGCCATTATTTCTCCGGTGGATTTCATAGCCGTAGTGAGAGTCTTGTCGGCTTTGACGAACTTGTCGAAAGGCCAGCGCGGAATCTTCATCACAACGTAATCCACTGCAGGCTCGAAGGAAGCGGGAGTCTCTCCTGTGACGTCGTTGGAAATCTCGTCCAGAGCCATCCCTATGGCGATCTTTGCAGTTACTCTGGCGATGGGGTAGCCTGTGGCTTTAGATGCCAGCGCAGAGCTTCTCGAAACACGGGGGTTGACCTCTATGACCCTGTACTCGCCATCTTTTATGGCAAACTGGATATTGCAGCCGCCCTCTATCTTGAGGGCTCGGATGATGCTTATGGCCGCAGTTCTCAGCATCTGGATTTCTTCGTCAGAGAGGGTCTGGATCGGGGTGACGACTATGGACTCGCCTGTATGAATCCCCATCGCGTCCATGTTTTCCATGTTGCAGATGGTGATACAAGTGTCGTTGGAGTCGCGCATCACCTCGTATTCCAGCTCTTTCCAGCCTTCCACGCTCTCTTCCAGGAGAACTTGGCTTATCCTCGACCTTTTCAGGCCCATCTCCACGATCTTGAAGAACTCTTCTTCTGTTCGACCGACGCCGCCACCGCTTCCGCCCAAGGTGTAAGCAGGCCTTATGATGAGGGGCAGGCCCAGCTCTTTCATGGCCACTTTTGCCTCTTCGATGGAGTTTATGGCCATGCTTCGGGGCACGGGCTCGCCTATCCGCTCCATCGCCTTCTTGAAGAGGTCCCGGTCCTCGGTCTCTTGGATTGCCTGGACCGAAGTTCCCATCACCTCGACGCCGTATTTTTCGAAAATGCCCATCTCGGCAAGCTCGCTCGTGATGTTAAGGCCGGTCTGACCACCGATCCCGGCAATAATCCCATCGGGCCTTTCCTTCTCGATGATTTTGGCCACGATCTCTGGGACGAGAGGTTCGATGTAGATTATGTCGGCCATCTCTGGGTCGGTCATGATTGTAGCGGGATTGGAGTTGACCAAGACCACTTCGATACCCTCTTCGCGTAAGGATTTACAGGCTTGAGAGCCTGAGAAGTCGAACTCTGCAGCTTGACCGATCTGGATTGGGCCGGATCCGATGAGAAGAACTTTCTTTATGTCAGGTCGTTTCGGCAACTCTATCACCCCCTCTTCTCCATGACCTTGCGAACGGAGCTAAAGAAGATCTCTCTTGTGCAGAGCGGTCCTGGGCAGGCTTCAGGGTGGTACTGGACCGCCAGTATGTCGAGATAATCGCTCTTAATTCCCTCGACCGTGTTGTCGTTTGCGTTGAGCTGGGTGATCTCAAGATCAGTTCCAGTACCCGCCAGGGAGTCTGGAACTAGGGCGAAGTTGTGGTTTTGGGAAGTGATGTAAACGATGCCTCTTTCCAGATCTTTTACGGGCTGGTTTCCGCCGTGGTGGCCAAACTTGAGCTTGAAGGTTTCTGCGTTCAGGGCGAGAGATATCACCTGGAGGCCGAGACAGATGCCGAATACTGGAAGCTCGCCTGCGAAGTGTTTTACGGCTTCTATCGCGTCGGTGGCTTGCTTTGGATCACCCGGGCCGTTCGAGAAGAAGACTGCTTTGGGCTCGTGCCTTTCTATTTCGGAGACCGAAGAGTTTCCTGGAACCACCGTGACGTCGAAGCCCTGCTTCGTGAAGTTGTTCAGGATATTTCTCTTGATTCCAAGGTCTACCACCACAACCTTGGGACCCTTTCCAGGTATGTTGTAAGGCTTTTTGCAGGTGACCTTGCTTATGAGGTCCAGAGAGGATATGTCCTGTTGTTCTCTTGCCATTTCTACGACATCGAGGTCTGCAACTTCGGATGCCTCGCCCACTGCGAGCGCTGCTTTCATCGCTCCTCTCGTTCTGATTTTGATCGTGAGCATCCGCGTATCTAGACCGTGTATTCCAGGAACGCCCTCGTCCAACAGAAATTGGTTCAAGGTCCTGGTCGACCTGTGATGCCAGGGCCGATCCCAGATCTCCTTACAGACCATCGCGGTCGTGTGAATGCTGTCCGACTGGGTGAGATCACCGCTCACGCCGTAGTTGCCCATAAGTGGATATGTGAACATCAAAAGTTGTCCTTCGTAGGAGGGGTCTGTTAGAGTCTCCTCATAACCTGACATGACCGTCACGAAAACCAGTTCGCCAGAAACGATACCTGGCGATCCGAAACCTGCTCCTTCCACCTTGGTACCGTCTTCCAACCCTAAGACGCCGATCATAGTATCGGCACCACAAGTAAACAAGTGGTCTAAATAGGTTTCGTCTTCCAAGGGTCAAATTGGAGGATAATATAATTATGATAAATTCATAATCGCGCCGCTCTCTGTAATCATTTTTGGCCTCATAAACCTAAACTATTCTTTATGGTTATGGTCCAATTTCGCTTTCACCAGACCCCATAACTTTTATCGTTTCGGCGCTGTACAAAACCTCATGAGACCGATCTCACCTGAAGAGATGAGAGCTGTTGACGCCAATTGCACCTACTTCGGTTTGCTACCCCTTCAGCTCATGGAAAATGCCGGAGCTGCCGTGGCTTGCGAGGTTCGGGCAAGGGCCCAAGGGAAAAGGATCGTCGTAGTCGCGGGAAGGGGAAACAACGCCGGAGACGCTTTCGTCGCCGCCCGCCACCTCGGTGATTTAGATGTCACAGTTCTGCTCCTCGGCAGAGCAAGGGACATAGCGACCGAAGAAGCCAGGCAGAACTGGGATATTCTGGACCGCATGGGCTTTGACCTGAGGGAAGTTCGAGATACCGAAGACCTAACGATTTTATCCAACTGCAATCTCGTCCTGGATGCCATCTTCGGCACTGGAATCCAAGGATCTGTCCGTGGCCTTGAAAGAGATGCGATAGAGGCCATAAATTCCTGCAAAAAAACCGTAGTTTCCGTAGATGTGCCGAGCGGTCTTGGAACCGACAAGGTGGTGAAAGCTGACGTAACTGTGACGTTCCACCGGCCAAAGCCCGGAATTCCTGGGGATGTTGAAGTTGCGAACATAGGCATACCACCGGCGGCAGAGTATCTTGTGGGGAGAGGCGACCTTGCCCGAGTGCTCAACCGTTCTTCTACCAGCCACAAAGGCGAGAACGGAAGGGTACTGGTGGTAGGAGGTGGCGCCTATAGCGGCGCGCCGGCTTTGGCAGGACTTGCAGCTCTTCGCGCCGGAGCAGATTGGGTCACGGTAGCCACTCCCTCGAACGTCTCCAAAATCGTCGCGGGCTTTTCGCCCAACCTGATCGTAAGGGAGCTTTCAGGGGACCATCTCTCTTCGTATGATCTTGATCTAATCGGGGAGCTGATCCCTCGTCACGATGTGGTGGTTGTGGGGATGGGGCTCGGCCGCGATCCAGAAACCCGAAAGGCCCTGATCCGGATGATACCAAAATGCGATAAGGTGGTGATGGACGCTGACGCCCTCCTTCCAGGGATCCCTTTGAAGGGAATTATCACACCTCACGATGCAGAGTTCAGGAGGGTTTCTCCTGTTAAGATTCCGCCTGGAAAAGTTCAGGAGGATGCCCTAAAGAACTTCGCAAGAGATATGGGCTTGACGATACTTCTCAAAGGGAAGACCGACCTGATAACCGATGGAGAAGTGGTCCGGGGCAACAATACCGGCAATCCAGGCATGACAGTTGGAGGCACCGGAGATGTTCTTGCAGGGATCACTGGGGCACTTTATGCCAGGGTACCTCCGCTTCAGGCAGCGGTTGCGGCTGCTTTCGTCAACGGCAGGGCTGGGGATCTAGCTTACAAAGAGAAGGGCTTCAATCTTCTGGCAACAGACGTCATCGAGAAGATTCCTGAAGCGATGAGGCTGTAAGTTGTATGTGCCCAGATACTTTCGCTGACGATTCCGACTTGCGATACAAGTCAGGAATGGTGGATATCACAAAGAAACCTCCTGTTAAGAGAACGGCCATTGCCACTGGCACCATAAAGATGGCTGAATCCACCACAGAAGCCATTCGGAAGGGTGATGTGAAAAAAGGCGATGTCCTGACTGTTGCCAGGGTTGCAGCCATCCAGGCTGTGAAAGAGACGCCAAGGCAGATTCCCATGTGCCATCCCATTCCCGTCACCTGCGTGAACCTGAGCTTCGAATTATCTCCTGATGAGATCCGGGCCACGGTGGAGGTCGTCACTATGGGGAAAACCGGGGTCGAGATGGAAGCTTTGGCCGGTGTTTCTGCTGCACTTTTGAACGTGTGGGACATGGTGAAATCTCTGGAGAAAGACGAGACCGGAAATTACCCCAATACCGAGATCTCAGGGATCAAGGTGCTGGAGAAAAGGAAGGAAACTTTCTGATTGTGGTGTTTGACGATGCCTTTCTGGCAAATCTCAGGTATCATAAGCTCAGGGCTCATAAGAGCCCTGAAATTTGGTCCATCCATATCGTCGAACTTCATCCTCGTGAGGGTCAATTCGCCTCATCTAATCGTCCATAGATTGTGAATGCTCCCCACACTCTTTAGGGTGGGGCGCATTCACTGGCAGATTAGTGCGATATTTTTGCACAAGTTGGATCTGTCCTATTCTCCGTGCTGAACTTGTAGTTTCAACTCATCGCGCGTGATATGTGTCAACATAGTACCACACATCTAATTTCGGATGTTCTTCATTTATCGCTCGTGATCGTATGCAGTTCATCCTTTTTCTTGTTTGATGAATGTTTCAGCCGACCTACAGCATTATATATTTTCAGTTCATATGACACATCCTTCTAGATTGTAGATTTTTCGGCAGCCTGCCCTTCTGCGATATTTCCTCCTATTTAATCAACGTAACTAGAGTATGATCTAGAAGAGTGTATCTGTGTATCAACAAATTGATATATGATCTCTACTTTCCAAGTTTTCCCACTGCCACCCCTGGTTTATAAACTACTCTCATGTCTTGTGTAACGCGAGAACTTTGTGAGATCAAATACATCACACATATTTAGAGGAAAATCATATTAATTCACCACATAACCTGATTGATGTATGCAACAAACCAAAACTCACAAAATAGACTTATTTTATCATAAAAATGTTGGCAAGCGGACTTATTCGTTACTTTATCCTCTAAGTTTTGATCCCCATAC
>Ga0272443_10002161_pt1 | contig 25940 bp, 18 predicted proteins | sample SSMAcet12_FD_193581 | JGI IMG/M metagenome (GOLD analysis project Ga0272443, IMG submission 193581) | Marine sediment archaeal communities from Little Sippewissett salt marsh, Falmouth, MA, United States - SSM-Acet-12 | ecosystem: Environmental > Aquatic > Marine > Wetlands > Sediment ... | reverse complement strand
CGCTTGTCCCAGCGGGGCGCGGCGCCCAGGTGCCAGGTGCCGTCCAGCTGCACCCACGCGCGCACCTTCTTCAGGGCGTCGAACATCCGGCTGCGGTCGACGACGAGGTCGCGCACCACCGGGAACTTCGCCATGGGCTCCAGGGTGATGGGCCACTTCAGCTCGTCGATGAGCGCGCTGCAGGCCGGCCGCGCCTTGCCGTTGATGATCATGGCGCAGGAGCCGCAGACCTCCTCGAGGCAGGCGCACTCCCAGGCCACGGGCGTGGTCTGGCGGCCGTCGCGGGTGACGGGATGGCGCCGGATCTCGTTGAGGCAGATGATGACGTTCAGCTTCTCCCGGTAGGGAACCTCGAACTCCTCCCAGTGGGGCTTCGCCGAGGGGTTCTCCTGGCGCTTGATCCGGAAGACGACCGTTTTCTCGCTCATGGCGTCCCTTCCGCTAGGCTTTCTTGTTCACCGAGTAGTCGCGCTTGCGCGGCGCGATGTGCTGGACGTCGATGGCCTCCGAGTAATCGAGGACCGGCTCGTCCTTGGCCGCGTCGTAGGCGATCTTGGTGGTGAAGAGGTACTTCTCGTCGTTCCGCTCCGGGAACTCGGGCTTGTAGTGGCTGCCGCGGCTCTCGTCGCGGTTGCGCGCGGCGCGCGCCACGGCGCGGGCCGTCTGCAGCATGTTGCCGACGTCGCGGGCGTAGGCGAGCTGCTGGTTGAGCCAGCGACCCTTGTCGGTGAGGCCCAGCCGCGTGCGGTAGCGCTCGAGCATCTCGTCCAGATGGCCGATCAGCTCGTCGAGGCCCTTGTTGTTCCGCACCACCGAGGCGTGACGCGTCATCCACACGCCCAGCTCGTGGTGCAGGTCCGTGGGCGTCTCCGTGCCCGTCTCGGCCAGGAGCGTCTCGTTGATCTGCTCGTGCCGCCTCTGCTCGGCCTCGAAGAGCGAGGCGTCCGCGTCGGCGGCCCGGTCGGGCTGGCCGGCGACCCACTCGCGCATCGTGCGGCCCGCCACGCCGCCGGAGTAGGTGGCGCTCAGCAGGCTGTTGGCGCCGAGGCGGTTCGCGCCGTGGTACTGGTAGTCGCACTCGCCGGCGGCGAAGCAGCCGGGTATGCTGGTCATCTGGTTGTAGTCCACCCAGATGCCGCCCATGGAGTAGTGCACCGAGGGGAAGATCTTCATGGGCACCTGGCGCGGATCGGCGCCGGCGAACTTCTGGTAGATCTCGAGGATGCCGCCCAGGCGACGGGTGAGGTAGTCGGCGTCCATGTGCGTCAGGTCCAGGTAGACGACGTTCTCGCCGCCAATGCCCAGGCCCTCCTCCGTGCAGACGTGGAAGATCTCGCGCGCCGCGATGTCGCGCGGCACGAGGTTGCCGTAGGCCGGGTAGCGCTCCTCCAGGAAGTAGAGGCGCTCGGCATCGGGGATCTGACGCGGATCGCGCGTGTCGGCGGGGTCGCGCGGCACCCAGATGCGGCCGCCCTCGCCGCGGGCCGACTCGCTCATGAGGCGGTTCTTGTCCTCGCCGGGCATGGCCGTCGGGTGGATCTGGATGAACTCCAGGTTGGCCAGCAGCGCGCCCTGCTGGTAGATGGCGCTGGCGGCCCCGCCGTTGCAGATGGTGCTGGTGGTCGAGCGGCCGTAGACCATGCCGAACCCGCCGGTGGCCATGAGCACGGCGTCGCCGCGGAAGCTGCGCACCTCGCCGGTCTTGAGCTCCAGCGCCGTGATGCCGCGCGCGCGGCCTGTCCCGTCGAGGACCAGGCCGAGGAACTGCCAGCCCTCGTACTTGGTGACGGCGCCGCTGATCTCGTGGGGACGCGTCTGCTCGTCCAGCGCGTACATGAGCTGCTGCCCCGTGGTGGCGCCGGCGAAAGCCGTGCGGCGCTTCTTCACGCCCCCGAAGTAGCGCTGGTCGAGGATGCCCTCGGGCGTGCGGCTGAACATGACGCCCATGCGGTCGTACATGTTGATAATGTGCGGCGCCTCCTCCACCATGCTCTTGACGGGCGGCTGGTGGGCGAGGAAGTCGCCGCCGTAGACCGTGTCGTCGAAGTGCTCCCAGATCGTGTCCTCCTGCCCCTTTACGTCGAGGACGGCGTTGATGCCACCCTGGGCGCAGACCGAGTGGGACCGCTTGACGGGCACGAGGCTGAAGACGTCCGCCTTGCCCCCCGCCTCCGCGATGCGGATGGCGGCCATCAGGCCCGCCAGCCCGCCTCCGACCACGATGTACTTGGCTTCCCTGTTCATGCGTTCCCCCCGAGGATCAGATGCCGGGCGAGTTGGGCCAGAGGCCGTTGAAGGAGAGGAGCGAGCTCACGCCGAGGACGAAGAGGGCCAGGCCCACCAGGGCCCAGAACCAGATGGCGCGCTTCTGGCTGACGCGGGTGAGCGTCACGCCCCAGGTGATGCCGAAATTCCACATGCCGTTGGCGAAGTGGTAGACGGCGGCGCCCACGCCGACGACGTAGAGGGCCAGCACCCACGGCACGGCGAGCAGGTCCTGCATGCGGACGAAGAAGTCCGGATGCCCGCCGGCGGCCGCCTGCAGGGACCAGACCTTGGTCTCCCAGACGTGCCACGCGACGTAGGCGAGCACCACCACGCCGCTGACGCGCTGCAGGACGTAGTTCCAGTTGCGCTCGGTGCCCCAGGCGTGAGTGTTCCACCGGCCCGTGAGGACGATCCAGAGGCCGTAGAACGCGTGCAGGGCCAGAGGCAGGAAGATGAAGAAGAGCTCGAGCGCCCACACGAAGGGCAGGCTCACCAGGAACTCCACCCGCCCGTTGTAGACCTCCGAGCCGTGCATGGCATGGGCGTTCATGAAGAGGTGCTCCAGCAGGAAGAGCCCCACCGGGATCAGACCCAGGAGGCTGTGCACCCGCCGGTTGATGAACGCGCGCTTGTCGTACTCGGCCATGTCCGCTCCTTGCCGAATCAGGTGGAATAGTTCAGCGCCGAGTCAATGCTGGCCAGCCGCCGGGCGACGTTCTGCGCGTCGACGCAGGCGATGGCCGTCAGGTTGACGATGGTGTTCACCTCGGCCCCCCGGACGACGAGGTGGACGGGCCGATCCATGCCCATGATGATGGGGCCGATGCTGTGCGCGCTGCTGAAGCGCTCCAGCAACCGCAGGCTGATGTTCCCCGCGTCCAGGTCCGGGAAGATGAGCAGGTTCGGCTGTTCCTTGAGGTCGCTGAAGGGGAAGTGCTCGCGCATCAGCTCCGGGTCGAGGGCGACGCTGGCCTGCACGGGGCCGTCCACGACCACGTGGGGCAGCTCCTTGCGGATGATGTCGACGGCCTCGGCCACCTTGTCCGTGCTGCGGCAGCGCACCGAGCCGAAGTTCGCGAAGGAGAGCATGGCGATGCGCGGCACCAGGTGCAGCTGCTCCATCTCCGCCGCCGACAGGACGGCGATCTCCGCCAGCTCCGCGGCCGTGGGCTCCACGTTCACCGCACAGTCGGCCAGGCAGTAGATCCGGTTCTTGTGGATGAGGATGTAGAGGCCGGCCACCAGCTTGCCGCCCGGCCGCGGCCCGATGACCTGCAGGGCCGGCCGCAGGATGTCGGGGTAGTTCTGCCCGACGCCCCCCACCATGCCGTCGGCGTGGCCCTTCATGACCATCATGGCGCCGAAGTAGTTGAAGTTCTTCATGTCGAGGCGGGCCTGCTCCAGCGTGACGCCCTTGCGCTGGCGCAGCTTGTAGTAGTTACGGATGTAGTCCTCGCGGTGGGGCCAGGTCTTGGGCTCGACGATCTCGATGCCCTCGGGATCGTGCTTCAGCTCGTCGAACTTGCGGAGGATCTGGTCGCGCCGCCCCAGCAGGATGGGGCGAGCGATGCCCTCGCCGACGATCTCGCTGGCCGCCCAGATGATCTTGGGGTGCGTCCCCTCGGGGAACACGATGCGCTTGGGGTCCCGCTTGGCCAGGCTGAATACCTTGCGCATGGTCTCGCGCGACCAGTCGAGCTTGCCGATGAGCATCTCGCGGTACTCGTCGATGTCCACCGGCTTCTGGGCGACCCCCGATTCGATGGCCGCCTTGGCCACGGCGACGGCCTCCCAGGTGAGCACGCGCGGGTCGAAGGGCTTGGGGATGATGTAGTCCGGCCCGAAGCTCAGATCCGCGTCGTCGTAGGCCCGCTTGACCGAGTCGGGGACCTCCTCCTTGGCCAGGTCGGCCAGCGCGTGAGCCGCCGCCAGCTTCATCTCCTCGTTGATGGCGGTGGCCTGCACGTCCAGGGCGCCGCGGAAGATGAAGGGGAAGCCGAGCACGTTGTTGACCTGGTTCGGATAGTCGCTGCGGCCCGTGGCCATGATGCAGTCGGGCCGCGCCCGCTTGGCGGCCTCGTAGGTGATCTCGGGATCGGGATTGGCCATGGCGAAGATGAGCGGCGTGTCGGCCATGGTCTTCACCATCTCGGGCTTGAGGACGTCCTTGGCGCTGACGCCGCAGAAGACGTCGGCGCCCTTCATGGCGTCGCCCAGGTCGCGCGCCTCGGTCTTGCGGAAGTACTTCTTCTTGTAGAGGTTCTTGTCCTCGTCCCCGCGGCCCTCCCAGAGCACGCCCTTGCTGTCCACCATGAGCACGTTCTCGAGCTTGACGCCGAGGGCGAGGTAGAAGTTGGCGCAGGCGATGCCGGCCGCGCCGGCGCCGCTGAAGACCACCTTGATCTTGCCGATGTCCTTGCCCACCAGTTCGACCGCGTTGAGCAGGGCGGCGCCGGAGATGATGGCCGTGCCGTGCTGGTCGTCGTGGAAGACGGGGATGTTCATCTGCTCCTTCAGCTTCTCCTCGATGTAGAAGCACTGGGGCGCCTTGATGTCCTCGAGGTTGATGCCGCCGAAGGTGGGCTCCATGGCCTTGACGGTCCTGATGATCTCGTCGGGATCCTTGAGATCCAGCTCGATGTCGAAGACGTCGATGTCGGCGAAGCGCTTGAACAGGACGCCCTTGCCCTCCATGACCGGCTTGCTCGCCAGGGCGCCGATGTTGCCCAGGCCGAGGACGGCCGTGCCGTCGCTGATCACGGCCACCAGGTTGCCCTTGGCCGTGTACTCGCGCACGGCCGCCGGCTCCTTCTCGATGACCAGGCAGGGCTCGGCGACGCCCGGCGTGTAGGCCAGCGAGAGGTCGCGCTGCGTGACGCAGGGCTTGGTGGAGGTTACCTCGATCTTCCCCTTGCGGCCGCGGCCGTGGTAGTCGAGGGCCGCGCGGCGCAGGCTTTCCTTCTTGCTTCGCTTCGTCGGCATGATTCCCTCCGCTGACGCCGCCGCTCCGCAATCGTGTCCGCCTCCGGGCGTGGGGCGCCCGACGGCCGACCATGAAGGGAATGGCGTAAAATCCGGGACCTGAAGGAGTTTCCAGGACCGCAGGCCAACGATTTCACAATTATCCCGACACCACGCCGATGTCAATGACTGCGGCGAGCGGCAGGGCCATTGAATGTCATTTTCCGTGGATCGCGAAGAGGATGCCGGATTTTTTTCGGACTATATGGCCGCCGGAAGGCTCATGCTCGCTCGAGGTACTTGCCGGTGGTCGTGTCGACGCGGATCTTCTCGCCGGTGTTCACGAACCCGGGCACCGTGACGACGAGGCCCGTCTCCAGCGTGGCGGGCTTGGTCTGCGCCGTGGCCGTGGCGCCCTTGACCTCGGGCGGCGTCTCGGTGATCTCCAGCACGACCACCTTGGGCAGCTCGAGTCCGAGCACGCGCCCCTCGAAGACCTGCATGTCCACGACGGTGTTGGCCACCAGGTAGGGCCGGGCCTCCGCCACCAGATCCTCGTTCAGCGAGACCTGCTCGTAGGTCTGGCTGTCCATGAAGACCCATTCGCCGCCGGCCTCGTAGAGGAACTCCTTCTTCTCCGTCATCACGTCCACCCGCTCGACCTTCTCGCTGGAGGCGTAGCGGAGCTCCTTGTTGGTGCCGGTCTGGACGTTCTTCGTCTTCACCTGGACGACGGCCTGGCCCTTGCCCGGCGTGACGTGGTCCATGGCGGTGACGCGGTAGAGCTCTTCGTCGATCTGGAGGATCTGGCCGACCCGGATCTGCGTGGCGACGATCTTCATGCGCGCTCCTCGGGTGATGTGTTCGTGACGACGCTGCGACGGCGGGCAAGATAGCAGAGGTCCCGCCGGCCTTCAAGGCGCCGGAGCGCCGCAGCCGGTGTCCACGCCGAGGGCCAGGGCCTCCAGGTGCGCCGCCACGCACTCGCGCAGGGCCTTGGGCTCGTAGCCCCCCTCGAGCACCGAGACCAGGCGGCCGCCGCAGAGCTCCTCGGCCAGGGCGACCAGGGCGCGGCTGACGCGGGCGTAGCCCTCGGTGGTCATGCGCAGGGCCGCCAGGTAGTCGGCCACGTGGCCGTCGAAGCCGGCCGAGACCAGCAGGAAGTCGGGGCGGAAGCGGCGCACGGCCTCGGCGCACTCCCCCTCGATCCAGGCGACGACGGCCTCGTCGCCGGCGCCGGGCGGCAGCGGCCGGTTCAGCGTCGTGTCCAGGCCCATGCCGGCGCCCCGCTCCTCGCGCGCGCCCGTGCCGGGAAACAGGGGCTGCTGGTGGCAGGAGGCGTACAGGACGGTGGGATCCTCCCAGAAGATCTCCTGGGTTCCGTTGCCGTGGTGGACATCGAAGTCGACGATGGCGACCTTGGCCACGGGCGGGCGCCGGTCCGCCTCCTGCAGGACGTTGGCGGCCACGGCCAGGTTGTTGAAGAGGCAGAAGCCCATGGCGCGGCTGGGCTCGGCGTGATGGCCCGGCGGCCGCACGGCGCAGAAGGCGCGCCGCCAGCGGCCGTCGTGCACGCGCAGGGCGGCGTCCACGACGCCCCCCACCGACTTGAGGGCCGCCGGCCAGCTCTCCGGCACCACCGGCGTGTCGCCGGCGTCCAGGACGGCGGGGCCCCGCAGGCAGGCGTCGCGCACGCGCTGGACGTGGCCCGCCGTGTGGGCCGTCAGGATCTGCTCCTCGCTCGCCGCCGGCGCCTCGCGGAGGACCTCGTAGCGCGGGTCCGCGGCCAGCGCCTCGAAAACGGGCTCGATGGCGCGCAGGCGGCCGGCGCTCTCCGGGTGGCCGGGTCCCGTATCGTGGCGAAGGAAGGCGGGGTCGGTGACGATGCCGACGGGGGCGGAGGGCTGGGACACGCTGTACCGTCCTGGCTGGGTCCATCCCCCGCCGTCGCGGGGGCGGCGGGGAAGCGCGGCGGGCGGCCCGTCCGGACCCGCCCACGGCCTCTGATCTTAACCGTTTCCTCACGGGCCCCGCAAGACGGGCGCGGCGGCTTTTACCCTTGAATCGGGGGGTTAAGTCCCTTCATTATGCCCGACTAGCCTGGCACGACCGGAACGGAGGCAGCGATGGGCAAGACCCTCATCGAGAAGATCATCGCCACACACGGCGGCCCGGACGCGAAGCCCGGCGACATCGTCGACCTCGAGATCGACGTGCGCCTGGCCCGCGACTTCGGCGGCGCCAACGTCGTGAAGAACCTGGAGGACGCGGAACTGGGCATCGACGACCCGGCGCGCACCTTCTTCACCTTCGACTGCAACCCCACGGGCAGCGACCAGAAGTACGCGGCCAACCAGCAGCGCTGCCGCCTCTACGCGCGCCGCGAGGGCATCAAGGTCTTCGACATCCACAGCGGCATCGGCACCCACGTGGCCATCGAGCATGGCCTGGCCGTGCCGGGCAGCACGCTGGTGTCCACGGACAGCCACGCCAACATCATGGGCGCCATCGGCGCCTTCGGGCAGGGCCTGGGCGACGTGGACATGGCTCACGTCTTCGCCTTCGGCAGGACCTGGTTCCGCGTCCCCCCCACCATCAAGCTGATCCTCGAGGGCGAGCCCGGCCCCCTGGCCGGACCCAAGGACGTGGTGCTGGCCATCCTCGCCGAGCTGGGCGCCGCGGGGCTGCTGGGCCACGCTGCCGAGATCCACGGCCCCTTCGCCGAGGGTCTGGATCTGGACGACCGCGTCACCATCGCCTCCATGGGCACGGAGATGGGCGCCATCATCGTCCTGTTCCCGCCCAGCCGAGCCGTGCTGGACTACTGCCGCGTGCGCGCCCAGCGCGACGTCGCGCCCGTCCTGCCCGACGCCGATGCCCGCTACGCCCGCACCCTCACGGTGAACCTCGACGGCCTCGGCCCCATGGTGGCGCGGCCGGGGCATCCCGAGGACGCCGTCGCCGTGGACGCCGTCGCCGGCCGCAAGATCGACTCGGCCTTCATCGGCTCCTGCACCAACGGCCGCATCTCCGACCTGCGCGAGGCGGCGGCCGTGCTCGCCGGCCGCCGCGTGGCGCCCGGCGTCGTGCTCAAGATCGTGCCGGCCACGGACTCTGTGTGGCGGCAGGCCCTGGACGAGGGCCTCATCGACGTCTTCAAGCGCGCGGGCGCCCTGGTGGGCAACGCCGGCTGCGCGGGCTGCGCCGCCGGCCAGATCGGCATGAACGGCCCCGGGGAGGTGACCGTCTCCACGGGCAACCGCAACTTCGCCGGCAAGCAGGGCAAGGGCGAGGTCTTCCTGGCCAGCCCCGCCACCGTGGCGGCCAGCGCCGCCAGCGGCGTCGTCACCCACGCCGGCGCCCTGGCCGAGGAGCCCGTCCTCTTCGTCGAGGGCGACGATCCCACGCCGCGCGCCGAGCGGCGGGCCGGCGCCGGCGGCGGCCGGCCCACCGTGATCAAGGGACGCGTCTGGGTGATCCGGCGCGACAACATCGACACGGACATGATCTTCCACAACCGCTACCTCGCCATCACGGACGTGTCCGAGATGGGCCAGTACGCCTTCGACAACCTCGAGGGCTGGGAGGACTTCGCGAAGCGGGTCCGGCCCGGCGACATCGTCGTCACGGGCGCCAACTTCGGCGCCGGCAGCAGCCGCCAGCAGGCCGTGGACTGCTTCAAGGCCCTCGGCGTGCCTCTCATCGTGGCGAAGAGCTACGGCGCCATCTACGAGCGCAACGCGGTCAACGCGGGCCTGCCCATCCTGACGGCGGACCTGCTGGCCACGGACATCGCCGACGGCGAGACGATCCGCGTGGACCTGGCCACGGGCCTGGTCACGCGCGCGGACGGCGGCACGGTGCAGGGCGCGCCCTTCAGCGAGGTGCAGCTCGGAATCTACCAGCGGGGCGGCCTGCTGGCCGGCTAGGAGGTGGCCATGTCACATCCCGTGGGCGAGGCGGGGGCGCGCGGCAAGGACGTGCGCTCGGACTGCTGGGTGCGGGTCGAGATCCGCGACGCGGGCGGCGTCGAGATCGCCCTGCGGTCGAAGGTGATGAGCATGTACGGCCGCGCCATCCGCGAACAGGCGGAGCGCGGCCTGACGGCCCTGGGCATCGCCCACGCGGCCGTTGAGATGGAGGACGCCGGCGCCGTTCCCTTCGTCCTCGACGCGCGCCTGGAGACGGCGGCGCGCCGGGCCCTGGGCGAGCTGGCGGCCGAGATCCTGCCCGACCGCCGCGTGACGCCCGCGCCCAGCCCCCGCGACCGCTTCCGCCGCAGCCGCCTCTACCTTCCGGGCAACACGCCGAAGCTGATGCTCAACGCGGGCCTGCACCGGCCCGACGCCGTCATCCTCGACCTGGAGGACGCCGTGGCGCCGGCCGAGAAGGACGCCGCGCGCTGCGTGGTGCGCAACGCCCTGCGCGTGGTCGATTTCGGCGGCGCCGAGCTCATGGTGCGCATCAACCAGGGCGAGCGCGGCCTGGCGGACCTGGACTGGATCGTCCCCCACGGCGTGCAGATGGTGCTGATCCCCAAGGTGGAGGATCCCGCCGCCGTGCGCGACGTGGCCGCGCGCGCGGCCGAGATCGCCGCGGCCGCCGGCCGCGAGGAGCCCGTCTGGCTCATGCCCATCATCGAGAGCAGCCTGGGCGCCCTCAAGGCCCTGGAGATCGCCACGGCCGCGGACACCGTGGTCGCCCTCGCCATCGGCCTCGAGGACTATACGGCCGACCTCGGCGTGCAGCGCACGCGGGAGGGCACCGAGAGCTTCTGGATGCGCGGCCAGATCGTCAATGCCGCGCGGGCCGCCGGCATCCAGCCCATCGACACCGTCTTCAGCGACGTGGCCGATCAGGAGGGCCTGAAGGCCAGCGTCCTGGAAGCCAAGAGCCTGGGCTTCGACGGCAAGGGCTGCATCCACCCGCGGCAGATCGCCGTGGTGCACGAGGCCTTCGCTCCCGACGCGGTGGAGATCGACAAGGCACGCCGCGTCGTGCTCGCTTTCGAGGAGGCCGAGGCCCGCGGCCTGGGCGTGGTCAGCCTGGGCAGCAAGATGATCGATCCGCCCGTGGTCAAGCGGGCGCAGCACACGGTGAAGCTGGCCCTGGCCACGGGGCTGCTGGCCGAGAACTGGCGGGAGGAGGCGACGTCGTGAGCGAGCTGGTCAAGAACGCGGCCGGGCGCATGGTCCCCACCGAGGTGAACGGCACTCCCCAGACGCCCTTCCAGGGCGTGGGCGAGTTCCGGCCCGCGGGGCGCAAGGCCGCGGCGCCCATCGCGCGCTGCACCGACTACCCCGCCGACGGGGACAAGCGCGTGGGCAGCCTGCGCGAGGCCCTGGAGAAGTGCGGGCTGCAAAGCGGCATGACCATCAGCAGCCACCACCACTTCCGCAACGGCGACCTCGTCATGAACCAGATCTTCGACGCCTGCGCCGAGATGGGCCTGAAGGACCTCGTCTGGTTCCCCAGCGCGTCCTTCCCCTGCCACGCGCCGGTGATCGAGCACCAGAAGGCCGGCGTCGTCAAGCGCGTGGAGGGCAGCCTCAACGGCCCGCTGGGCCGCCACGCCAGCCACGGTCACATGCGCGGCGCGGCGGTTCTGCGCAGCCACGGCGGCCGCTGGCAGGCCGTCCAGGACGGCGAGGTGCACATCGACGTCGCCGTGCTCGCCGCCCCCACCGCCGACGCCTTCGGCAACGCCACCGGCGACCGCGGCCCCAGCGCCTGCGGCAGCCTCAACTTCGGCCTGGTGGACTCCCTCCACGCCGACAAGGTCATCGTCGTCACCGACAACCTGGTGCCTTTCCCCTGCGTGCCCTGGCAGATCCAGGGCAACAACGTGGACGTCGTCGTCGAGCTGGACAAGATCGGCGAGCCGGAGAAGATCATCAGCGGCACGACGGTGCTGACCAAGAGCCCCGACCGCCTGCTCATCGCCGAGCTGACGGCGAAGTTCATGCGCGCCACGCGCTACTACCGCGAGGGCTTCTCCATGCAGGCCGGCGCCGGCGGCACGGCCCTGGCGGCGACCATCTATCTCAAGGAGTTCATGCGGGCCGACAGCGTGAAGAGCCGCTTCATGCGCGGCGGCTCCACGAAGTACCTGGTGGAGATCCTCGAGGAGGGGCTCACCGACTACATCCTGGACGGCCAGACCTTCGACCTCGAGGGCGTGCGCTCCATGCGCGAGAATCCCAACCACGTGCCCACCAGCCCCTTCACCAGCTACAACTGGCACGGCAAGGGGAACTTCGCCTCCATGGTGGACTTCGTGGTCCTGGGCGCCACCGAGGTGGACGCGCAGTTCAATGCCAACGTCGTCACCCACTCGGACGGCCTCATGCTCCACGGCATCGGCGGCTGGCAGAACTGCCTGGCCGCCAACGTGACCATCCTGCCCATCCCGTCGTTCCGCGACCGCATCCCCGTCCTGGTGGACGAGGTGACCACGCTCTGCGGCCCGGGCGAGCTGATCGACGTGGTCGTCACCGAGCGCGGCATCGCCATCAACCCGCGGCGTCAGGACCTGCTGGACGACGTCGCCGGCAAGGGCCTGCCCATCCGCCCCCTGGCCGAGATCAAGGCCGAGGTGGAAGGCATCGTCGGCGGCAAGCCCGACAAGCCCGAACTGGGCGACGAGATCGTCGGCGTGGTCAAGTGGGTGGACGGCACGGTCCTGGACGCCATCCGCCGCGTGCCCGAGTAGCCGCGGACGGTGGAAACCGCCGCGCCTCCGGATGCGTAGGCCCATCGTTCGATCCCGCCCGACGAGCCGCAATCCGGAGGTGATCCGCATGTCACGGTCCCACGTGTCCGTCCGGCGTGCCGCCGCGCGCGCCGCGCTCTGCCTGCTTCTTCCCACCGCCCTCGCCCCGCCCGCCACCGCGGGCCGGATCGTGGAGCAGGAAGGGGTGATTCACGTCCTCAACGGCGCCGAGCCGCGGGACGGCGGCCGCACCATCACGCTGGACGAGACCTGGCGCGTCGGCGGCGACGACGAGGAGTCGCTCCTCCTCGGCCTGGTCACCGAGGTGGGCGGCGACGCGGACGGCAACGTCTACGTCATGGACGCCCAGCTCTGCCAGGTGCACGTCTTCGCGCCGGACGGCGAGCTGCTGCGCACCCTCTTCCGCCAGGGCGAGGGCCCGGGAGAGGTCTACCGGCCGCGGGACCTGGTCCTGCTGCCCGACGGCGTCGGCCTGGGCGAGGAGTTCCCCGGCAAGATCACCATGGTCGACTACGAGGGGCTGCCCCACGGGCGCATCGCCCTCGGCACCGGCCGCGAGGGCCAGGCCGGCAATCCCGCCCTCACCAGCGCCCACTGCGGCGGCGGCAACCTCGTCGTGTCGGGGGTCCGCATCTCGCGCGGCGAGGAGCCGGGCACCCAGAAGCGGATCAACTTCCTCGCCCGCTTCGACCGCGAGGGCGACGAGACGGTGCGCTATCTCGAGCGGCGCGCGGACTACGACTTCACCGACTTCACGTTCAGCGAGCGCCTGCACACGCCCAGCTTCTGGTGGGGCTTCACGGTGGGGCCCGACGGCCGCGTCTACGCGGCCGCAGACAACGACCGCTACGCGGTGAGCGTCTTCCGCCCCGACGGCACGCTGGAGCGCGTCATCGAGAGGGAGTGCCGGCTCCGCCGCCGCGGCGCCGAGGAGATCGCCGCCATGCGCGCGAACTACGAGAGCGCCCTGAACGGCGCGGGCATCCCGTTCACCCTCGAGATCTCGGAGACGGATCCCGCCATCTCCATCTGGCACCGCCCCCTGCGCGTGGACGCCGGCGGCCGGCTCTGGGTCCTGGCGAGCGGCGGCCTGCACGACCAGCCCGAGGGCGTCCTGTGCACCTACGACGTCTTCGACGCGGAGGGGCACTTCGTCGAGCAGGTGTCCGTGCGCTGCGAGGGCGATCCGGACGCCGACGCCCTGTTCTGGATCACCGAGGACCGCATCGTCCTCGTGACGGGCTACACGGGCGCCCTCGCCGCCCAGTTCGGCCGCGGCTCGGCCGTGGACGCCGACGAGGAGGAGGCGTCGCCCCAGGAGGTCGTCGGCTTCACCGTGCGGCGCTGAAGGCGCGGCGCCGACGCGCGCGATCGCGGCCGGTAAAGAGCGGTGGTGGACAATCCGGCGGGTCCGTGCCTATCTTGCGGGCATGAACGAAACACACTTCTCCGATTTCGAGCTGCATCCCCGGCTGATGCAGGCCGTCGACGACCTCGGCTTCATCGAACCCACGCCCGTCCAGGCCAAGGCCATCCCGCCCGCGCTGGCGGGCCGCGACCTCATCGGCCTCGCCCAGACCGGCACCGGCAAGAGCGCCGCCTTCATCCTGCCCATCCTCCAGCGCCTGCTGGACGGGAAGCCGGGCCGGGTGCGGGCGCTCGTCATCGCGCCCACGCGCGAGCTGACCGAGCAGCTCGGCGGCGACTTCGGCGACCTGGCCCGCCACACGCGCCTGCGCGCCGCCACCGTCACCGGCGGCGTGCGCTACAAGCCTCAGATCGACCGCCTGCGCAAGGGCGTCGAGATCGTCGTCGCCACGCCCGGCCGCCTCATCGACCTCATGGGCCGCGGGGACGCCGATCTGCGCGACCTGGAGGTTCTCGTCCTCGACGAGGCCGACCGCATGCTGGACATGGGCTTCCTGCCCGACATCCGGCGCATCCTGCGCAAGCTGCCCGGCGGGCGGCAGACGATGATGTTCTCGGCGACGATGCCCTACGACATCCGGCGCCTGGCCGAGGAGATCCTCGTCGACCCCGTCCACGTGGAGCTGGGCGTGCGCGTGCCGCTGGAGACCATCTCCCACGCCCTCTACGCCGTGGCGCCGCCCCACAAGACCGAGATGCTCCTGGCCATTTTGCGCCTGACGGGCACGGGGTCGGTGCTCGTCTTCACGCGCACCCGCCACGCCGCGCGGCACACCGGCGCCAGCCTCAAGAAGGCCGGCATCAGCGCCAGCATCATCGAAGGCGACATGCCCCAGCCCAAGCGCAAGCAGGCCCTCGACGGCTTCCGCGCGGGCAAGTTCCGGGTGCTGGTGGCCACGGACATCGCCGCGCGCGGTCTGGACATCTCCAACGTCACCCACGTCATCAACTACGACATGCCCAGCACCGTGGACGACTACACCCACCGCATCGGCCGCACCGGCCGCGCCGAGCGCAGCGGCCAGGCCTTCACGCTGGTGACCCACGAGGACCTGGAGATGGTGGCCGGCATCGAGCGCGTCCTGGACATCGAACTACCCTACCGGCGCCTGGAGGGATTCCCCCACCCGCCGCCGCCCTGGGATCCCACAGGGCGCGAGCGGCCGCAGAAGACCCCGCGCCGCCCGCGGCGCCCCGTGCGGCGTCCCCTGGGCCGGCGCTGAGGCGCGGCCCGCGGGGGTCCGCGGCCACCGACGGTGCTTCTGGCGCTGCCCCCGACCGCGCAACCGCCGCGGGCGGCCGGCGTTACGCCGCGGCGTCGGCGGCTTCAGGGCGACTGGTCCGCCGCTCCCGACAGGGCGTCCGCCCAGACGGGCAGCAGCGCTTCCCACCCGAAGGGCTCGCAGCGGGCGGCGTAATCGCGGCCTCGCCAGGAATCGACGGCGCGGATCCGCTCGCGCAGGGCCGGCAGCAGCTCGCCCGGCGGGTAGCGGCACTCGGCCGGCCAGATCTCGGGGTAGGCCAGGGCGTCGGGCACCAGAGGCGCGGCGCCGCAGGCCGCCGCCTCGAGAACGGCCAGGCCCTGGAACTCGTGCCGCGCCGTGGAGACGACCAGGTCCGCCCGGCACAGCTCGGCCAGGTAATCCTCCCGCCGCTCGCGGTACCCCCAGGCGGCGACGCGGCCGCCCAGGCTCTCCCGCGCCGCCTCGAAGACGGGCGGCGCCTCGGCGAATCGCTCCCCCAGCACGGACAGGGTGAAGTCCAGGCCCTCGGCGGCCAGGGCCCGGACGGCGTCGAAGAACTCCTCGGGCCCCTTGTCGTGCTCCCAGCGGTGGTTCCACAGGACGCGGCAGGGGCCGGCGCGCGGCGGCGCCGCGGCCGCCGCCGCGGCCAGGGGCGCCAGGTCCAGGGGCACGGGCAGGACCCGCGACTTCGCCGCGACCGCCTCGGCGATGCCCTCGGGCCGGTGATCGGGCAGCCGCCTCAGGAACTCCGGCAGGGCCGCCAGGAAGGAGTCGCGGTTCCAGCGGGAGTTCCACAGCACGCGGTCGGCCGCCAGGCAGCTCTGTATGTTCGTCCAGGCGTAGTGGTAGTCGCGGCGGTCGTCCACGCGCACGGGATAGCGGAGCTGGTTCTCGTGGCAGTAGAGGACCAGGGGCAGGCACCGGGCCGCGGGCGGCAGCAGCCCGCGCAGGGCGGCGGCGTCCAGGAGGCTGGTGGCGAGGATTCCCCGCGCGCCGGCCGGCGCCTCGCGGCGCCAGCGCCCGGCGAAGTGCAGGGCCGCGCCGCGCATGCGCCACTTCCACTTGCGCGCCGGCAGGGTCCACAGCGCGACCTCCGCCGAAAGCAGCGGCGGCAGCCGCGCCGCCAGGCCGTCGGCCAGGTGGCGGTGGCTGCCGCCGTGGTAGGGCTCCATGAGGATCCAGGCGCCGGGCATGTCAGAGCTTGCGCGCCACCTCCTCGGCCACCTCGAGGGTCGTGCTGGTCCCGCCCATGTCGTAGGTGCGCGCCTCGCCCTCGGCGATGACGGCGGCGATGGCCTGCTCCAGGCGCGCGGCCATGTCCCGCTCGCCCAGGAAGTCCAGCATCATCTTGACCGAGAGCAGCATGGCCATGGGATTGACCTTGTACTGCCCGGCGTACTTGGGCGCGCTGCCGTGGGTGGGCTCGAAGACGGCGAAGCCGTCGCCGATGTTGCCACTGGCCGCGAAGCCCAGGCCGCCCACGAGCTGGGCCGCCAGGTCGCTGATGATGTCGCCGAACATGTTGCCGGCAACCAGGATGTCGTAGTCCTGGGGATTCTTGACCAGCCACATGCACATGGCGTCGATGTTGGTTTCCCACAGCGGGATGCCCGGGTACTCCTCGGCCACCTTGCGCGCCGTGCGCGTGAACAGGCCGCCGGTCTGGCGCAGCACGTTGGGCTTCTCCACCAGGGTGACGCTCTTGCGCCCGTGGGCCTCGGCGTACTCGAAGGCCCGGCGGACGATGCTCTCGCAGCCCTTGCGGGTGACCAGGCGCACGGTGACGGCCATGTCGTCGCGCGGCACATCGGCGAAGCGCTTGGCCTTGGGCGCGACGGCCATGAGCTGGTCGAAGAGGGCGTCGGGCACCGGGTGGGCCTCGATGCCGCTGTAGAGCCCCTCGGTGTTCTCGCGGAAGACGACCAGGTCGATGCCCTCGCGGTAGTTGAGGGGGTTGCCCGGATAGGCCTTGCAGGGCCTCAGGTTCGTGTGGAGGTTGAACTCCTGCCGCAGCCGCACGATGGGGCTGAAGTAGACGAGGCCCTTGCCCTGCAGCTCGGGGACGAGCTCCTTCTCGGCCTCGGCCACGGGCTTGCTGGTGATGGCCCCGAACAGGGCGGCATTGGTGCCGCGCATCATCTCGATGGTGCGGTCGGGCAGGGCGTTGCCCTCGGCGCGCCAGAACTCCCAGCCGATGTCGCCGTGGATGTACTCGGCGTCCAGCTTCAGCGCGTCCAGCACGAGGCGCGCGGCCTCCATGACGTCGTTACCCACCCCGTCGCCGGGGAGCCAGGCAATCTTGTAGGCAGCCAAGGGGAACTCCTTTTCGCTAGCGGTTTCCGGGTTCATGCGGCCGTGGTGCGATGGGGCAGAATGTAGGGGGGGCGGCGCCGCGCTGCAAGCGTTTCAGCGCAGCAGGAGCAGGCGGGCCGTCCGGGCCGCGCCGGGAGCGCTCAGGCGCGCCAGGTAGACGCCGCTGGCCAGGCGCCGGCCGGCGTCGTCGCGGCCCGTCCAGAGCAGCTCGGCGCCCGGCGCGAGGGGCCCGTCGTGAAGACGGGCGACGCGCCGGCCGCGGACGTCGAAGACGTCCACGCGGGCGGGCACGTCCGGCGGCCCCGCGGGCGCCAGGCGCCAGGCGGCGCGCCCCGGCAGCGGGCCGGCGTCCAGGCGCCAGTCCGCCCCGCCGGACGGGGCGCCGGACTTCGCGATCCGGCGCGGGGCGGCACCATCCACCAGGTAATCCCCCTCGCGATGGAAGGGCACGGGCGCGCCCTCGGCCAGGACGGCCTGGGCCGTGGGCGCCAGGATCCGGAAGGCCAGGTCGGGCCGCGAGAGCCGGACGGTGTCCTCGGCCGCGCTGGCCGTGGCCGGCGGCGCCAGGCGGATCAGCAGGCGCCCGCCCTGCCAGAACTCCGAGCCCTCGACCAGGGCCGCGCGCTCGACGGCGCCCTCCCGCTCCCAGACGGCGAAGCGGCCCGTCAGGTGGGCGTCCAGGTCGGGCAGGAACTTGCCCCAGCAGGCGAAGACGTCCCGCTCGAGGCCGCCGGGCTCGACGACCATGGCGCGCAGGCCGCTGGGGAAGCGGCGCACGGCGGTGGCGGCGTCGGGCGCGTCCGCCCGCCGCGGCAGCCACTGCCAGAGGAAGCGGCCGCGCGCGGCCGAATGCCGGATCTGGAGCACCGTGGTGCTGTCGTCGGGCCCGTCGTGGGAGTAGGGCGCCGTGGACCAGGACGTCGCCTCGGGCGGCGGCGCCAGCAGGCGCGCGTCCAGACGCCCGTCCTCGCCGGTGATCACGTAGCGCCCGTCGGCGGCGGCGAGGGACATGGTCGGATCGTAGTGCAGGCGCCAGCCGATGGACGCCGTAGCGCCGTCCTTGACCAGATCGTCGAAGAGATAGATGGCGGGCGTGTCGCCCGCCCGCGGCAGCAGCAGCACCCAGCGCTCGGCCCGGTCCATGGGGTTGCCGCCGTCATAACCGTACTCCCAGCTCGTGCCGGGCAGGGGATAGTCGGGATCGTTGAAGGGCGAGTGGGTGGTGTAGGCGGCGGCCATGTCCGCGCGCAGGGCGTGGCAGAAGCCGTCCACCAGCAGCGGCGTCATGGTGCCGTCGGTGCCGATGCCCTCGCCGGCGTTGTGCTGGCCGCGGCCGTTGACCAGGGGCAGGTTGTGGGCCTCGGTCTCCTTGGCCCCGGCGCCGGGTCCGTGGTCCTTGGCGAAGCCCTGGCCGAAGGCGTGCAGGGTCACCTGCCCCACGTCCTCCTGCCAGTGGCCGCCGCGGAAGGTGCCGGCCTGGAAGGTGAACAGGCAGCTCTCCGCCACGGGATCGCCGGGCCAGTTGTTCCGGTAGGCATAGAGGCCGCTGTGCGGGAAGAAGCGCTGGGGCGCAAGGCGCCCCTGGGGCGGCAGCATCTCGCCCGGGCTGTGGAAGAGCAGCACCGCCACCTGGTCGCCCACGGTGCTGTAGGAGAAGCCGTTGTCGCCGGTGGTCCGGTCCTGTACCCAGCGGGCGAAGCGGGGATCGGGCAGCCGCGTCTGGACCCACTCCCAGAGGGTGCCGTGCAGCGATAGAGGCCGGGTCAGCTCGGAGCAGTCGTTGCGGTTGAGGAAGTAGCCGTTGCCGCGGGGCAGGAGCTGATAGGCCGCCCATTCCAGGGCGGCCTCGGTCTTGGCGGCGGGCCAGAGGCTCGCGCCCTCCAGGCGCAGGGTCGGCTCCCAGTAGCCGATGAGCATGCGGTAGATCCAGGCCAGGTAGAGACCGCCCTCGCCGTAGCTGCCGTCGTTGCCCAGCAGCTCCTGGATCCCCTTCTCGATGAGGCGGTCGCCCAGGCGCCGGGCGTCGGCGAGCAGGGGTGAACCGGGCCACTCCCCCGCCAGGCAGAGGTCGGCCATTCCCAGGACGGCGCCGATGGAGATGCCGTGGTTGCTGCAGTACGGGTTGTAGAGGCCGCGGCTGAAGTCCTCGTCCGTGACCATGACCGCCAGGTAGCGGGTGACCTCGTTGAGAACCTTGTTGCGATCGTCCTCGCTGGCGTCGCCGAAGCAGAGGTCGTAGCCCATGAGGAGGCAGCGCAGGCGCAGGGCGGCGGAGAGGTCGTCGCCGGTGCCGTAGACGTCCTCCGCGTCCACCAGGTAGAGCACCGTCTCCTGGACCTTGGCCAGGCAGGCGGCGGCCAGGGTCGAGTCCGCGCCGATGTGGGAGTAGATCCCCATGGCCGGGATGGTGGAGAGCCCGTAGTTGGTGGAGAGCACCGTCTGCGGAATCAGCGGGTGGTAGACGGTGCAGAGGATCTGGATCGACTGCCAGGCGTCCTGCTTGGCGGGATCGGCGGCGATCTGATCCGGCAGGGCCTCCAGCATGGACGTGTCCACCATGAGGCGCGGGTGCCACTCGTCCCAGGCGGGCAGCTCGGCGGCAGCGGGCGCGGCCAGCAGGAGGAGCAGCAGGACGATGGGTCCCGGTCGTCGGCGCACGGACCTGACCTCGCGTCACGGGTGGGGATGCCGGCAGCGGCAGGGTCCGCCGGGGGATCCTGCCGCACCATAATGGTACACGATGCGCGGGGGTGCGGCCAAGGGCCGCGGCGCGGGGCGACCGGCGCCGATCCGACGCCCGAACGGGCGCCGGCGTCCCGCCGCGGGCGCCGGCCTAGATCTCGGCCTCCAGGTGCGCGCCGCAGTCCGGGTTCTCGCAGACCCAGAGGACCCGGCAGAGATCCATGGGCAGGCCCTCGGCCTCGATGCCCACGCCCTCGGGGGCCTCCACCCGCTTGGCCATGAACGCGCCGCACCGGGGGCAGGCGCGCAGCGCGTAGAAGCAGACGGGGCAGCGCAGGCTGCCGTCGGGCCGCGCCTCCAGCGGCGTCTCGCAATGGGGGCAGTCGCGGCGCGACTCAGGCGTCCCCATGCTTCCCCTCGAGGCCGATGGCTTCCGCCACCCCCTGCATGCCGGCGATGACGTCGCCGATGAGCTCGGGCAGCTCCACGCCCAGGCGCTCGGCGCCCTTCTCGACGAGGGCCCGGTCCACGCCGGCCGCGAAGCGGGCGTCCTTCCACTTCTTGCGGACGGACTTCACCTTGACGTCGTGGACGCTGCCGCTGGGCCGCACCAGGGCCGTGGCGGCCACCAGGCCCGTCAGCTCGTCCACGGCGTAGAGGGTCCGCTCCATCGCGCTCTCGGGCTCGACGTCGCTGCAGATCCCCCAGCCGTGGCTGACGGCGGCGCGGATGATGTCCTCGGGCCAGCCGCGCTCGCGCAGGATCCGCTCCGTCATGGCGCAGTGCTGGTCCGGATGCTTCTCGTAGTCCAGGTCGTGGACGAGGCCCACGATCCCCCACAGCTCCTCGTCCTCGCCGCGCTTGCGCGCCATGTGGCGCATGACGCCCTCGACGGCCAGGGCGTGCTTGCGCAGGCTGTCGCTCTCGTTGAACTCGCAGAGGAGGCGCCAGGCCTCCTCCCGGCTGGGCCGGGAATCCATGCGGAACCTCCCTCGTGGTCGAACGAACATCATAGCCGACGCGTGGCTTCCTGTCACGCGGCCGCCGTCGGCGCCGCGCGCGCGGGCCTGAAATACGCCGGCCGGATCGGGGGCGAGCCGCCCGTTGGGCCATCGCCCGCGCCGCCCGACGGGGATGACGGCGGCCGCGCATTGGTGTATGGTGGCCTGGCCCTCTCCGATCGAACGCCGACCCTCCCCCGGCCGAAGGAGCAGATCATGGCCGAACCCGACGCGACTTCCCGAGGAACTTTCGTCTGGCGCGAGATCATGAGCGAGGATCCCGCGCGCACCATCGAGTTCTACACCCGCCTCTTCGGCTGGACCGCCGAGGAGACGGACATGGGCGACCAGGGCACCTACACGGTCCTGAAGGCGGGCGACCGCGCCGTGGCCGGCGCCATGGGCCACGTCGGCGAGTCCCACGTGCCGGCCTACTGGCTGGCCTACGTGTCGGTGGCGGACGTTGACGAGGCCGCGGCCCGGGCCGCCGCCAGCGGCGGCGCCGTCCTGGTGCCGGGCACGGACATCCCCGACATGGGCCGCTTCGCCGTGGTCCGAGATCCCCAGGGCGCCTTCGTCGCCGTTTACGCCCACGGCGGCGAGGAGCCGCCGCCCCCCGGCGAGCCGGGCGCGGGCGAGTTCTGCTGGGACGAGCTGACCACGCCGGATCCCGACGGCGCGTCGCCCTTCTACGCGGGTCTCCTGGGCTGGGAGGCCAGGAGCGGCGATCCGAACCTGGGCCGCCGCTACTGGACCTTCACCGCCGCCGGACGCGACGCGGCGGGCATGATGGCCATGCCGCCGGGACAGCCCTTCCCGCCCTTCTGGCTCAGCTACGTCATCGTGGCGGACGTCGACACCGCGGCCGCCCGCGCGAGCGAACTGGGCGGCGCGGTGCGCGTGCCGCCCGCCGAGATCCCCGGCCTCGGCCACTTCGCCGTCCTGGCCGATCCCCACGGCGCCCTCTTCGGCATCTTCGCGGCGCCGGCCTGACCCTGAAACGCGCGCGCCCGGCGGACCGCCGCCGCGCGCGCCCCGTCACCGGGAGGTCGCCATGCCGCCCCGTCCCCTGACCGTCGATGACCTGTGGGCCATGCCCCGCGTGGGCGCGCCGGTCCCCGATCCCGCCGGCCGCCGCCTCGTCGTCCCCGTCACCAGCTATGCGATGGAGAAGAACGAGGGCTGGACGCGCCTCTGGCTCCTGCCCGCCGGCGCCAGGAACGCCGGCGACGGCCGCCCGTCCGATCCGGCCCGGCCCCTCACGCCGGCGGGGATCTCCTGCACCCAGCCAGCGTGGAGTCCCGACGGCGGCAGCCTCTTCTTCGTGCGCAAGCCCGGCGGCGAGGCCGCCGCGCCGGACGACCCCGCCGGCCGGCCGCGCTTCCCCGACAAGCCCCAGCTCTTCCGCCTGCGCCTGGACGGCGGCGAGGCCGAACGCCTCACGGATCTCCCCCTGGGCGTGGCCGACCCCCGCTCCTTCCCCGACGGCCGCCGCGTGGCCTTCCTGGCCCCGATCCTCGGCGAGGCCCCCGGACCGGAGGCCACCGTGCGCCGGCTGCGCGAGCGCGAGAAGGATCCCGTCAAGGCCCACGTCACCGAGGACCGCATCTACCGCCACTGGGACCGCTGGCTCACCGACGGCGCCTTCCACCACATCTTCGTCCTCGACCTGGAGAGCGGCGAGCTGCTGGACCTCACCCCCGCCTCGCGCCGCTGGTTCCGCTTCATGGATCCCACGGACAACTTCGACATCGCGCCGGACGGCCGCGAGATCGCCTTCTCGGCGGCGGCGAGCCGGCCGCCCCACGACCCGATCTGGTGGGGCGTGTTCACGGTGCCGGTGCCGCGGCGCCTGGCCGGCGCCCGGCCGCGGGCGCCCAGGGCGCTCACGCGCGGCCACCAGGCCAACGCCGCCCGGCCCCGCTACTCGCCGGACGGGCGCTGGATCCTCTTCGGCATGCAGCGGGAACTGGACTTCTACGCCGACCGGACTCGGCTCGTGCTCCACGACCGCCGCTCGGGCCGGCAGGCGGTCCTCACCGAGGACTGGCCCTTCTCGGCCGACGAGCGCCTGTTCACGCCGGACGGCAAGCGGATCCTCGTGGTCGCCGAGTGCGAGGGCCGCAGCGCGCTGTTCGAGCTGGACTGGCGGGCCGCGCGCCGGCGCCCCGGCGCCGCCGCGCCCCGGGAGCTGATGCGCGGCGGCACCTTCGGCGGCGTGCGCGCCGCGGGCGGCGGACTGGTGTTCACGCGCTCGTCCCTCGCCGAGCCGCCCGAGGTCTGGCGCTGCGACCTGCACGGCCGGCAGGCGCACCGCGTGACGGCCTTCGCGCGCCCGGCCCTGGAGGGACGCGCCCTGGCCACCGTGCGCGAGATGCGATTCGCCGGCGCCGGCGGGCGCCGCGTGCAGATGTTCCTCCTCTGGCCACCGGGGACGAAGCCGCCGCGCCGCGGCGAGAAGCCCCGCCGGCGCCTGCCCCTGCTGCAGCTCGTCCACGGCGGGCCCCACGGCGTCTTCGGCGACCAGTGGCACTGGCGCTGGAACGCCCAGCTCTTCGCGGCGCCGGGCTACCTGACGGCCATGGTCAACTTCCACGGCTCCACGGGCTGGGGACAGGACTTCGCGGCCTCCATCCTGGGCCGCTGGGGCGACCAGCCCTACGAGGACGTCATGAAGGCGACGGACCTGCTGGTGGAACGTGGCTGGGCCGACCCCGCGCGCCTGGCCGCGGCTGGGGGCTCCTACGGGGGCTACATGATGGCCTGGATCGCCTCGCAGACGGATCGCTTCGCCTGCCTGGTCAACCACGCCGGGGTGAACGATCTGCAGGCGGCCTACGCCTCGGACTGGACCCAGGGCCGCCGGCGCTCCATGGGCGGGGAGCCCTGGGAGGACATCGCCGGCATGGACCGCTACAACCCCATGCGGCACGCGCGGGGCTTCGCCTCGCCCATGCTCGTGCTGCACGGCGAGCGCGACTACCGCGTGCCCTACACCCAGGGCCTCGAGATCTACAACGTCTACAAGGCCATGGGCCGGCCCGCGCGCCTGGTCCTCTACCCGGACGAGAACCACTGGGTCCTCAAGCCTTGCAACAGCCGGCACTGGTACGGGGAGGTCCTGGACTGGCTGGACCGCTGGCTCGCGCGCGGCGGCCGGCGGCGCTGACCGCGGCGGGCGCCCGGCTGGCATCGCGCGGCGGCCGGCGGCGCTGACCGGGCCGGCCGCAGGCGGCGCCAGCCATGCCCCCGGGCGGGCACGCGTCCGGCATCGCTTGCGGTCGGGCCGGGCCGGCAGCGATCAGGGGCGCAGTATGAGGCTGCGCGTCTCGGTCATGTCCTCGATGGCCCAGCGCAGGCCCTCGCGCCCCAGGCCGCTGTCCTTGACGCCCCCGTAGGGCATGGCGTCCGCGCGCCAGCTCGGCACGTCGCCGATGACCACGCCCCCCACCTCGAGCACGTCCCAGGCCCGGCGGATCTTGGCGATGTCCCGCACGAACAGCCCCGCCTGTAGCCCGTAGCGGCTCTCGTTGACCGCGTCCAGGGCGGCGCCGAAGTCCGTGAACGGCGCCAGGACGGCCACGGGGCCGAAGGCCTCGCGGCAGGACACCGGTTCGTCCGCCGGCACGTCCGCCAGCAGGGTCGGCTCCACCAGGGCGCCCTCGCGCCCGCCGCCGGCGAGCAGGGTGGCGCCGCGCGCGCGGGCGGCGGCGATCCACTTCGCGACGCGGTCGGCGGCGGCCTCGCTGATGAGGGGGCCGACGACGGTGTCCTCCGCCTTGGGATCCCCGCACTTCAACTACTTCGCCGCCGCCGCCAGCTTCTCCGAGAAGGCCGCGTAGACGTCCGCGTGGACGAAGACCCGCTGCACGCTGATGCAGCTCTGGCCCGACTGGCCGAAGGCGCCGAGGACGACCCGCGCGACGGCGTGATCCAGGTCGGCGTCCGCGTCCACCACGCAGGCGGCGTTGCCCCCCAGCTCGAGAACCACCTTCATCTTCCCGGCGCGGGCCTTGAGGGCCCAGCCGGCCTCGGGCGAGCCCGTGAAGGTGAGCAGCTTCAGGCGTGGATCCTCGCTGAAGCGCCCGGCGTTCTCGCGGCGGCAGGGCAGGACGGAGAAGGCGCCCGCCGGCAGGCCGCAGCCGGCCAGGACCTCGCCGATGATGAGCGACCCCAGCGGCGCCAGGCTCGCCGGCTTGAGGACGAAGGGGCAGCCGGCGGCGATGGCCGGCGCCGCCTTGTGCGCGGCCAGGTTGAGGGGGTAGTTGAAGGGCACGATGCAGGAGACGGGCCCCACGGGCACCCGGCGCGTGAGGCAGAGAGTCCCCTCGGCGCGCGGCGTGCGGTCCAGGGGCATCACCTCGCCGCCGATGCGCAGGGCCTCCTCGGCGGCAATGGTGAAGGTATCCACGAGGCGGCCCACTTCGCCGCGGGCGTCGCCGATGGGCTTGCCGACCTCCACGCAGAGAACCCGCGCCAGTTCCTCGGCCCGCTCGGCGAAGGTACGCGCGCAGCGGGACAGCGCCGACGCCCGCGCGTGGGCGGGCAGCGCGGCCATGGCGGGCGCGGCGTCCGCCGCCGCGCCGACGGCGGCGTCGATGGCCGCGTCGTCGGCCAGGGCGACGCGCGCCGCCACCTCGCCGGTGTACTTGTCGCGGACCTCCAGGTCGGCGTTGGCCGGCACGGGCTCGCTGGCGAGGTAGTAGGGATAGCGGTCCTGCGGCATGGCGGTCTCCTTCGCGTCGGAGCCGGCGCCGATCCCGGGCGCGACCGCGCGCCGCGGCGGACCGCCGGCTGCCGCCAGCATAGCGATCCCCGCCGGCGACGCCAAGGCTGGCCTTGCCGGGCGCGGTGGGCTATCCTGCGGATCCGCGCGCGGCGCCGCCGGGGCGCCGCGGCGAGGAAGGAGTCCCGCCGTGAAAGAACCCCGCCCCCTGAGCCTGGGCCGCGTCGTCGGGTCCGTGGCCGTGCTGGCCTTCGTGGCCGCCTTCACCGTGATCCTGTTCCGGGGCAGCGATGCTCCGCCGCCGGGCGGCGCCGACTCCACCGCCGCGGCTCTCGACGCCGATTCCGGCCTTGCCGCGCCGGCCCCGCGAGTGTCCGGCGACAAGACCCCCCGCGGCGGCGCCGTCCACCCGGGCGACGCGGCCGGCTGCACGGACTTCGAGATCCTGGAGTACGTGGAGGCGCGCCTGGCCGACGGGCGGCTGCACTCGGCGGACACGGCCACGGGCGTCGTCCGCCTGCCCGCGGCCGAGTGGGAGCGCCTGGACTGGGAGCAGGCGCGCGAGCTGGGCTGGTACGCCATGC
>Ga0272443_10002159_pt1 | contig 25962 bp, 19 predicted proteins | sample SSMAcet12_FD_193581 | JGI IMG/M metagenome (GOLD analysis project Ga0272443, IMG submission 193581) | Marine sediment archaeal communities from Little Sippewissett salt marsh, Falmouth, MA, United States - SSM-Acet-12 | ecosystem: Environmental > Aquatic > Marine > Wetlands > Sediment ... | reverse complement strand
ACCCAAGGGGATAATGCGGTTTTTCCTTCACTCTATTGAACCACTGAAGCTCTACCTGAGCGCGATATCGATGGATCCCGCCGATTCTTTCTACCCGGTGACGCAGCCGGGTGGATGGTCGAAGGAGCTTGCCGGGCAGTACGGGAATTTCTGCACTCTCGGCTGGATGGAGGACACGTGGGGACTCAACGAGGGAAGGATCGACGAGGGTGGATTTCTGGAGGAAGCCGAGGATTTCACGTCGCAGCTTGAGGACATGGTGATCGGGACGATCGAGGAGAACGCCGACGATTTCGTGATCGCGGTGTTCGAGGCGACCGACCGTAACCAGCACATGTTCTGGAGGTTTATCGACCCGAATCATCCCGCGTTCGACGAGGTTCTCAACCGCGAGTTCGGAGACACGATCTACCGCACATACGAGCGTTTCGACGAGGTGGTAGGTAATGTCGCGAAGCGTCTCGACGAGCGCGACACGTTCATGGTGATGAGCGATCACGGCTTCAACTCGTTCCGTCGCGCGGTCAACATCAACACGTGGCTGAGGAACGAGGGATTTCTCGTCGCCGATCCCGACGCGTGCCGTGGCGATCTTTCAATGAAGGACCTCCAGCATGGCGGGACTTTCTTCCCCGGTGTCGACTGGAGCAAGTCGAAGGCGTACTCGCTCGGGCTTGGGAAGATTTACATCAACCTTAAGGGTCGCGAGGGGCAGGGGATAGTGAACCCCGGTCGGGAGTACGAGCAGCTTCGCGACGAGATAAAAGAGAAGTTCATGAAGCTTGTCGATCCGATGACCGGGAAGCCGATCGTGAGCGTGATGCACAAGGCGGACCACATTTTCAGCGGACCGAGGGTGCCCGAGGCCGGCGACCTTGTCGTCGGGTTCGAGATCGGCTACCGGGTGAGCTGGCAGACCGCGCTGGGCGGATTTCCGGAAGAGGTTATCGAGGACAATAAGAAGAAGTGGTCGGCGGATCACTGCTCGATCAATTCCGACTACGCGAGCGGCGTGCTTCTTACATCGACCGAGTACCCGGCGCTGCGAAACGGGACCGAACCGTCGATCATGGACCTCGCGCCGACGATCATGCGCGAGCTTGACGTGGATATCCCGAAGGACGTCGACGGAAAGCCGTTGCAGGGATAATTCGCTAAGTTAAGGCAGATCAGAAGGTAATTTCCTTTTTTATAAAATACGGGAATTAACATCGGCGACAAGCACGTACGACCTTACGGTCGTCCTCAGCTTGTCACCGCCACCCGAATTTTGCAGTTGTAATCACCCCTAAGTGCTGAAGCAGCACTTAAGGGTGCCACGGAAATTTGCAGAAAGCTTGTAATTCGATACTCGGAACATTTGTGGCACCCCTAAGAGGCTCTTAGACTCTTAGGGGTGTTTTACATATCAACAATCACTCCTAAGTGCTGAAGCAGCACTTAAGGGTGCCACAATCATGCTATTTTCCCACTCTTAAGTACCATGCATGGCTCATGCATGGGCCGTACCACGCATGGCCCATGCGTGGATTTCTTCACGCACGACGCATGCACGACCAATCGTAACGCAGGCATCGCTGCCTGCCGTATCGCGGGTATAGCTGCCTGCGACTCCACTCAAATTGTCTACTTCAGGGCTTCCACCTTCGAACCGAAGTCGCGCCTGAACGAAAGCGCGCCGAACACATCGCCCGGCAGCTCCGGCTCGCCCGTGAGGATGAGTTTCACGAGATTTTTCGCGACGCCCGGTCCCATCATGAATCCCTGCCCGCACATTCCGACCGCGAGGTACATGCCCGGCTGTTCCTCCACCTTATCGACAATCGCGACACCGTCGGGGGTCATCGGGTACAGCCCGCGCCACACGCGACGGATCAGGAGGTTTTTAAACCTCGGTACAAGCTCGATCATCCTCTTCGCGATAACCGGCATGAACTCGCTCGTCTCGTCGCGATCGGTGCCGACGAACAGCCTCGACGGCGTGTAGCAGAAGATTATCTGCCCGGTCGATCCCTGCCCGAAATAGAAGTTCGCGGTCTTGCCGTCGCGTCCCGGACGGATATCGACGACGAGCGGGTCGAGGAACTGCTCGACCGCGGCGGTGATTCCGGCCTCGTGGCTGTCGGGTGTAACCGGGATGAAAAGCCCGGTCAGCTCGCCGATCTGCTTCGCGTGCGCGCCGGTCGCGTTGACGATTATCGGGGCGGAGTAGACATCGCGGTCGGTCCGGACCCTCTCCACCTTGTCGCCGGGGCCGAGATCGATCCCGATAACCTGCTCGTTGAACCGGAACTCGACACCCTTCTCGACCGCACGTTTATGACAGGACGCGGAGTACTCCAGTGGCGACACCTGTCCGTCCTTCGGCGAGAACGTGCCGCCGCGAAGGCCGTCGGGCTGGATGCCGGGCACGAGTTCGCTTATGCGGTCGGGATCGACCCAGTCGATCTCCAGGTTGGAGGCCTTCTGGATTTCGAGAAGGCTTTTAAGGATCGTTTCCTCACGTTCGCCATAGACCGGGAAGCAGTATCCGCCCATCTTCCACTTGATGTGATCGCCGTACGATTCCTCCCACGTGGAGAAAAGTTCGAGCGACCTCAGGCAGATGCCGATCTTCGCGGGATCGGAGTGGGTCGCGCGCACACCGCCGATCGCGGCCTTGTTCTGGCCCTGTCCGGTCGACGGAAGCTCCTCGATGCAGAGTACTATAAGTCCTTCCTCCGCGAGGAAAAGCGCTGTGGGCAGTCCCACGCTTCCGGCTCCGATAACTATGGCATCGTAAGTGTTACTCATCTCGATCGTACTTTATTTCTTCTGCCCCGCGAACGCGGACAGCGGTACTTCCTCGACAAACGGACGCTCGGTGAACTGCGTGACCTCGGATAGGTCAACGCCCTCCTCGCGGAAGATCCTCAGGATGAGTTCGCGACAGGTTTTGCCGCCGCATGCGCCCATACCGCATCGTATGGTCGCTTTGAGCTGGTTCATGTCACGGACACCGAGACGTATCTGTTCGACAATTTCTCTTTTCGTAACTCTTTCGCACCTGCAGACAATCGTGTCGTCCTCGAGCGGAACCTCGTATCGTCGAGTCTCCTCGATCTCCTCCTGGAGACGGAAACCCGCGACAAGGTGACGGTGATCGAAAGGCACCTGAAGCATTATCAACTGACGCTTGTTGTGCTGCGGACTTTTACGGATCGCCTTCACAACACCCGTGCCGATTTTTTCAGCTTCGAACCCGACCGTATCGACAACGGTACCCGGATGGATCTTAACGCTCGTGATTTCCCACGGAACCGTTACAAGAGCGGTTTTGTGGGACGGGTCCGCGTTTTCGTCGACGAGGACGATCGCGAGTCCGGGACATGCCGCCACGCACTGCCCGCATCCAAGGCACGCGCCCTCGAATCCGGGCTGCTTCAGTATGTTCCCGCTCGCCATTTCGATATGATGAAGCGGACAAGCCTCGGTGCACGGATTGCAGGGAATTTCCTCGGTGCATCGGATGATCGGGTAGACTGCTCCGCGATTTGACGGCACCGTAAATTCAGTCTGCGGACCGGGCTTGCTCCTGAGGATTTCACCGGTCGTGTGCCACTCCTGCGGGATATCGGTTTCGTATCCGAGTGCCTGGAGGATTCTTCGTCCGGCGATTTTACCGGAGAAGATGGCCGCGGACGCTTCCGCGATCTCCTCTGCATCACCCGCAGCCCATACCGGTATCTCGTAATTCTTAGCTTTGTGGTAAAGCTCATCGACCGGCGACAGTCCGACGGCGATAAGCACGGTGTCGACTTCGTAAGTCTTTTCGGTTCCGGAAATCGGCTGCCACTTGTCGTCGATCGCGGCGATGGTCACGCTCTTTACGTGCTCGTCGCCATCGACTCTCAGTACGGTGTGGCTAACATTGACCGGAACGCCAAGTCGCATGAGTTTGTCGAGGTGGACCTTGTAACCGCCGCATTTCGGAAGGGCTTCGACAAGTCCGACCACTTCGATCCCGGCCTGAATCGCGTGATAGCCACCGATGAGTCCGACGTTTCCGCCACCGACGATGAAAAGCCGTTCTGTGGGACGGATGAGGTCCCTGTTGACGATTGTCTGAAACGCTCCGGCGCCGTAAACGCCCGGAAGGTCGCATCCGGGGAACGCGAGGTTCTTCTCACGCGCACCGGTCGCGATGAGGATATTTTCAGGCTCGATCAAAACGTACTTCCCGTCACGAACCACGCCAACTTTTTTATCCTTGAAAACGCCGACCGCGGATGCATCGAGCCAGACATCAACCGATTTATTTTCGGCAAGCTGTTCGGTGAGAATTTTCGCGATCTCGGTTCCGCGGGTACCGGCCCAGCAGTCGGCGACAGAGCCAAAGAAACCATGCGTCTGGAGGGTGAGTTTCCCGCCAAGCTCATGCTTGTCGTCGATGAGAATCGTATCTACCCCACGCTGGCCAAGCTCGATTCCCGCTGATAGGCCGGATGGTCCACCACCAATGATAAGGACTTTTACATGCACGGTTTCGACATCGTGCATCGGTTCGAGCTTATCATCGGATGGAAGATGCGGAAGTCCCTCGAGACTCCTGACCCGCATTCCCTTTTTAACCATCGTCATGCAGGCCTTGACCGGCTTGTCATTTGCGAGGACAAGGCACTGGGAGCACTGGCCGTTGGCGCAGAAAATTCCCTGTGGGCCACCATCTTTTTCATGATGCCCGAAGATGTGAATTCCATGCGCGAAAAGAGCGGATGAGATCACCTCGCCCTCGTACGCGGTCATCGGCTCATCGTTGAAATAGAACGGAACCTCGCGACGCTTCGGGACGTCGAGGACGGGATGGGATTCTATGCGATACTTTGCAGTCACTTTAATCAGTATTATTTCAGGCCCCGGCAAATTCCTCGGCGACAGTATGGCGTTCGGAGAGGAACCTGTAAAAGCCTTTTATTTTTATCGATGTCTCTTCCCATGAACCGGGACGGCGCCCTTCCAGAAGCCGCACAAGCATCGTTGTCCCGGACACGAGCAAAGTCGGAGCTGACGTGGCTTCCGCGGCCCTTAGATAATCGGTTTCCAGAAGCTTGGAGTAGCTGTCGAACTGGTTCCAGCTTCCGAAAGTCGATGGCATTCCCGGTGCCATAGTCTTCACGATCAGTTCCGGAATTCGCTTGAGAAGCTCGCGAACGGCGTCATTGCCACCGGGATCGCTGTAGATATCCGGGGGTTGTATCGCGACAGTCTCGCGGGTCGGCATGAACGCGAGTTTTCCTCCGCGGGAAACGAGGAAATCGGCAAGCCTGACAACTTCGAAGTCCCAGTCCGGAATTCTGCCCGGGTAGCGCGTACCGAGCGTGTAGCGGACGTCATCGCAAGTGGTGACGATGGTTTTTACGCCACGTTCGCGAAGGAGATCACGGTTACGGGTGCCCAGCGCGATGAAAGCTGCACGGTCGCCCGCGTGAAGCCTGTCGCGACCGCAGTCGACCTCATCGGGAAGGACCACCGGCTCGACTCCAACCGAGTTGAGAAGCTCGATGGCCGCGTTCGATTCATCTGTCGGGTAATAACCGATCTCGTCACCGAGCAGACTGTCGAGATACGGGGTGTTACCGACAAATAACGCGACCTTGCCCTCATGGTCCGGGGCCTTGATTTTTAATCCTTCACCGATCCAGCCAAGCCTGTTCTGGGAACCCTCGTTTCTGAGCTGGATAGAAACGATAGCGTCGAGTGCACCCGAGAATGCTCTCGGCATGTAGTCCTCGCGTACGCCGCCCTGAAGAAGAAGTTTATCCGCGCAATTCGCGAAACTGTGTTCCATGTCAGGCGAACAGAGTTCGCAGCCGATGCAGTGGCGTATAAGGGTTGGGAACCATCCCGACATCGCCTCGTCGATCAGTCGCGACGGAACGAACTCTGGTCGATACCTTGTGACCGGGCAGACAGAATCGTTCGGTTCGAGGCCGCCGGAAACAAATCCGCACTGGCCCGGAAGATCATGAAGGCTATGTCGCTTTTTGTCAGGCACTTATTTCACTTATCATTCACCGGAACCATCCGGGTTATCAGCTTCGTAAAAAAATATCCGTTTTGGATCAAGCCCGGCAGTTTGAGCGAGTTTACGGGCCTTCTCCATGGCTTTTTTCGCCTCGGGACACCCGAATCTGTGAACGCACGACTTCACACCGCAGCTCAGAACGATCACGCGATCGTATCCCTCGGCAAGTCCCCGCATGATTTCGCCCGTACCGACCCGTCCTGAGCATGGCACCTCGATCTCGACCGAGTCGCTTTCTCCAATCACAAGTTCCCGGAATCCGGGGTGATCGGATGGCTTCTGCCTCGTGCAGTAAAATACCAGAACGCGGGAGGTTGTCGAATCAACTGCACTCATCGTTTGCCTCCCCTGATCTTTCTGTCCACCTGGTGAAGCGAACTGACACCCTGGTCGATCGCACCCGACGGGCACATGCTGATGCATGTCCCGCATCCCTTGCAGGCGAGAATATCTATGCTCGATACGAGTCCGTACTTGGAGTCGGGCGCGATTCTGGGCGCATGGTACTCGCACACATTCTCGCAGACACCGCATCCGCGACATCGCTCGGGATCTACTACCGCGGTAAAGAGGTTTATGTCATCGGGCTTGCCGACGATCGTCTCTTCTCTTATCCCCCTCGCGACACCAAGCGGCATTCTTATCAGGACTGAATTTCCTGATTCGTCGATGGCGGTTCCCCGTTTTCTGTAGCAATTGGAAAGGCAGACACTGCATTCCTCGCAGGGGCCGCAGAGAAGGCATCGACGCGCCTCATGCGTTGCTTCCCATACAGAGAATGATTCAACCGCTTCGTCGAAATCCTTCGCGCGTTCATCAACCGGTCTTGCTTTCGGTCTAAGTACTTCAGATGGAGTTCGGGATGGATCGTCGAGTTCCCAGCCGGATACCTTTATCGGACGGGACATGCTTCCGATATCGGCGATCTCGCCGGAAAGATACCTGTTGATTCCGGCAGCCGCACGGTGTCCGGCCGATACGGCTTCCACGACCGATTTCGCGCCGCTTACGATGTCGCCCGCCGCGAAGATCCCGGGGCGGGACGTCGTCATCGTGTCACGGTCGACGCTTATCGCGTTCCACGGGCCATCCGAAAATCCCGGCCAGGATGTTTCGGATGAAAAGTAGGCGGCATCGATAATGGTGTCGCATTCGATCACGCGCTCGGTACCGGGGGCAATCCCGTATGACATGCGGTTGGCATGATCGATCTCATCCGCTTCCAGACCGGTAACATTTATTCCGGTTATCTTATCGCCGAATTTTATTATCGAAAGCGGCCTTGTGAGTTCGAGTATCTCGACGCCTTCCTCCTCGGCGAGTTTAACTCGTTCCGGATCGGGCTGTAGTGTATTTTTCAGAACCGGGACGATCCATTTTACCGAGCAGCCAAGGCGTACGGCGGTCCTCGCGCATCCGAGAGCCTGTACACCCCATCCGAGAACCACGACACGTCCCGGGTTGTCTTCATCTTCAGACGGTCCGGCACTGAATTTCCGCATGAACTCAAGCGTGCCGGTGATCCCGGTGTCCCCGCCTTCGATCCAGCTCTTTCCGGAGAAGCCGGACCATCGATTGCTCGCGCCTGACGCTATAAGAACGCAGTCGTAACCTTCGCCCAGCAAAGTGCCGATGCCATTTTCCGGATCGACCGGATGGTCGCACACAATCTTTACACCGAGTCCGGTGATCCTGTCGATGTCATGCGCGACGGAATTGTTCGGAAGCTCGAACTCAGGTATTGCGTTTGTCAGGTTTCCGCCGGGAGTTGAGTCCTTCTCGAAGACCGTAACCGAATGACCGGATAACGCAAGGTCCTGCGCCGCGGTGAGTCCGGCGGGACCGGAACCGATGATGGCGATCTTTTTTCCGGTCGATTCAGCGCATTCTGGTAGTGGCTGACCGTTTCCGCTCCGAAGCTCGTACTCAAGTACGAAGCGTTTCAGGTGCATAATGGCGATCGGTTTGTCGATATCGCCTCGTGCGCATTCGTTCTCGCACGGGTGGATGCAGATCCGTCCGCAGGCGGACGGGAATGGCATATGCTTTCGGATTGTGGCGAGTGCGCCCGCGAAATCACCGCCCGCGATCTGTCCGACGTAGCGTTTAACATCGATTCCCGCGGGACATGCCCGTCGGCAGGGGGATTCCTTTACCGGGTGGAACTCAAGGTCGCGTCCGACGATGTGGATGTTCAGGGTGTTGCTGTCGTTAACTGTCATGCAGCCTCACCCCCGTCGGGTTCTTCGGGCTTCGCGATGAAAATCGGATGCTCGACACCCGCCATGTATGCAAGCTCGCGGAATTTCTGATCGATATCGCACGTGTGGCAGCGGTAGCTGTTCGCGCAGATTCCACCGGGGAAAAGTCCCATCAGTGCGTAGCGGCACGGACGAATGTCGCCGTGATTCTCGAGAAGCGTCCCGGTTTTCTGCTTCTCCATCTTCATTGCAGTCGTCGGGCACACTGCAGAACATGCGCCGCATCCGATGCACGCTTCCGGATTTTCCATGAAGGGTGTGGATACTTCGCGTTCCGGCCCGCGACTCATGAATCCGAGTGCCTTCGCGCCGACCACTTCGTCGCATACCCTCACACAGAGGCCGCAAAGGATGCAGTCATCTCCGCCCGGTTCCATCGGTGGAAATCGGGATGATGTGACACCATGTTTTTCAGCGAAATCAATTACGCCCTTCTCGTTCGGACATCTCCCGAGAAGCGCTTCGATCGAGAGCTTTCGGAGTTTGACAACTTCCTCGCTCTCTGTGTCGATCACGTCACCGTCTTCGACTGGATAATTGCACGCGGTGACGAACTTCGATTTTTTACCCCACGACACCTTCACGAGGCAGACACGGCATACGCCGTAGGGTTCCAGCCTCGCGTGATGACAAAGCGTGGGAATATAGATAAATTCCCGCTCGCAGACATCGATGAGCGGTTCGCGATTTGTCGCTTTAACCTTGCTGCCGTTGATCGTTATTTCTATCTGTTCCGGCATTTTACGTTCATTACAATGCGGGATTAACGTCCGATCGCGTTAAACCTGCATGCTTTATAGCATTCATCGCACTTGATGCAGAGCACGGGGTCGATGGCGTGAACCTGTTTCGGTTCCCCGCTCGCGGCCCCGGTCGGGCAGACATTCGCGCACATCGTGCATCCGGTGCAATTATCTTCGATCACATGATATTCGATAAGGTCCTTGCAGACACCGCCGGGGCATTTATGGTCCCTTATGTGGGCCATGTACTCATCCCGGAAATATTTAATGGTGCTGAGTACCGGATTCGGAGCGCTTGTCCCGAGCGCGCACAGGCTCGCGGACTGCATCCACGCCCCTAGTTCCTCAAGGTAATCAAGGTCCTTCTCCTCGCCTTCACCCTTCGTTATGCGGGTTAGTATGCGGTCCATCTCGTGAAGTCCCTCGCGGCAGGGAGTGCATTTTCCGCAGGATTCCGATACGAGGAATCGGATGAAGTAACGCGCGACATCAACCATGCACGTGTCCTCATCCATTACGATTATCCCGCCGGAACCCATCATCGAACCGACCTTCGTGAGCTCGTCGAAATCGACCGGTAGGTCCATCATGGATTCGGGAAGGCATCCGCCGGACGGTCCGCCTGTCTGGACGGCCTTGAATTTCTTTCCGTCCGGAACCCCGCCGCCGATATCGTTTACAAGCTGGTGAAGGGTCATTCCCATAGGGATTTCAACAAGCCCGGTGTTCCTGACCTTTCCGACGAGACTGAATATCTTCGTGCCGGGTGATCCCTCGGTTCCGAGTTCACGGAACTTTGCGGAGCCGTTAAGGATGATTCCCGGGATGTTACCCCACGACTCGACGTTGTTTAAAACCGTAGGCTCGTCATGATAGCCATGCTCGACCGTATGTATGTACTTCGCTCTCGGTTCGCCGGGTTTTCCTTCAAGGGAGGCCATGAGCGCGGTCGATTCGCCACAGACGAACGCCCCGCCTCCACGGTTTATGGCTATGTCGAAACTGAACTTGCTTCCGAGTATGTTTTCACCGAGAAGGCCATATTCACGGGCCTGTGAGATCGCTTTTGTTATTCTTTCGAGCGCGAGGGGATACTCGTTCCTGACGTATATGAATCCACCCGACGCGCCGACCGCGTACGCTCCGATTATTAGTCCTTCGACCACAAGATGCGGATTTCCTTCAAGGATGCTCTCATCCATGAACGCGCCGGGATCGCCTTCATCCGCGTTGCAGATTACCCATTTGTCGGGTGCGTCGAGTTTTGCCGCAGTTGCCCACTTGCGACCGGTCGGGAATCCTCCGCCGCCTCGTCCGCGAAGCCCGGAAGCTTTAACTTCCTCGATTATCTCCGCGGGTTCCATTTCGTCAAGGACCTTCGCGAGTGCGGTGTAACCGCCGGACGCGATGTAGTCGCGGATATCGGTCGGATCGAGAAGTGGGTTTTTACCCAGAAGCAATTTGTTCTGAAGCGAGAAGAACGGGATATCCGATGCGCTGGGTATCCTTTTTCCGGAATCAGGATCGCTGTACATATACTGCTCGATCGTTTCGCCACCGACAATCGTTTTTTCAACGATGTCGGGGATCCACTCAGGTTTAACCTTGCAGTAAAGGATATTCCCCGGGTAGATATCGATCAACGGTCCCTGCTGGCAGAAACCGTGACAGCCTGTCACGAGAAGCCTTACGGTTTCGGTGAGTCCCTTACTCTCAAGTTCCTTTATAAGCGCGTCGCGAACAGCATGGCATCCGGACGCTATGCATCCGGTGCCGCCGCATACCGAAACCGTGCATTTGTAGTGGGAGATTTCCGATTTGAAATCTGCAGCGATTTGATTCAGGTCGGCGGGGGATGTGATTTTCATTTCTCACTCCCCCTTCTTTCACGGATGGACGCGAGAAGGTCTAATACCTTCCTGCGGGACATATGGCCGTGGTATTCCTCATTCACCACAACAATCGGACCCATCGCGCATGCGCCGAGGCAGTGAGCGGTTTCGATCGAATACTCGCCGTCGGGTGTCGTGCGTCCCGCCTCGACCATCAGCTCATCCTCGAGAGCCCTGATGATCTCCTGTGCTCCGCGGACATGGCAAGCTGTTCCGGTGCACACCATGAAATGGGTCCGTCCACGGGGTTCGAGCGTAAACGCCTCGTAGAATGTGGCCACAGCCCAGATTCGGTTGAAGGGAACTTCGAGTCGCTGTCCGACCCTTTTGAGAGCAGGGATCGGAAGGTAGTGCCATTCGGCCTGGATGTCCTGGAGAATACCGATAAGGGCTTCAGGATTACTTCCCGAACGCTCTATTATGTCATCAACCTTATCAAGGTCAGTCTGTGAAATTGTCGTAACCATTCCGAAAGCCTGAGAAGTATAACTCCGTGTTTTTACGCTGACAATGGCACAACATGCTTATATATGAAACCGATCAGGAAAGGACGGTAAGGTCCTTTTTTCCGGCCCTGAAACGTATCCACCGGGCGAGTGATCTTACAGCTTCGTCGGCGGACCTGAAGACCGGGATCCCGGCCTGGATAAACATGTCGGCCATCGGATCATAGAGCGATCCCGAGTCAATTACCAGAAGAACGGGTTTATCGATCTTACCACACGCCCCGATCATAAGCTTTGTGAATCCCTCCGGATCGGCGATTCCATCGCCGTCAGGACCACCCGGCTCGCGCGTTTTCATGATAGGTGACAGCGGCACGCACCCGTGAATAATGACATCCACATCGGGATCGTCAGCGAATACCTTCATTATCTCCACATGTGCACGATCGACAGCCATCGGAGTGACATCCATAGGATTGCGGATGTTGACAAGCTCGCTCAGTTTGAAATCATCGAGAACTGTAGAGAGATTCGATCTCAACACGTCTGAAATTTTCGCGAAGCTGAACGAGAAGTACGGGGTGTGAAGGTTGTCGGCAATTCCTACGGTTTCGTATCCCGCGTTTGAGATTGCGACAAGACGGTCTCCGCCGACCTCACGACCCTCAAGCATCGCGGACAGCATGAGGAGATTCTGGTACTCCTTAAATGATTCCGCGACATGGCATCCGCATCGAGAAAGAATTGCCTCGGCGACATCCCAGTCACCCGCGATCGCAGCAGTGTGACCGCTTGCTGCCTTGCGTCCCTCGGATGATCGTCCGGCCTTGTAGACCACAACATCACGTCCGCCACTCACAATTTTTCGTGCCGATTCCGCAAACTTGAGTCCCTCGAGGCGTCCGAGTCCCTCCGCGTAGCATCCGAAGACCTTTACTTCACTGTCGGAGGCGATGTGCTCGACAAAATCCGCGACTCCAAGGTCGACCTGGTTACCGGTCGATATCGCGTAGCGCGGAAGAAGGTCGCCGATTTTACTCATCCGGGTGATCATGTACGCACCCGACTGGCTTACGAGGGCGATTTTCTGATTCAGAGGATTGTCGGGATTTTTCGGGAGCTTCGATGGCGGCACGAACATCGTGTCGTATCCACCCGGTCCGCTTATCACACCGAGCGAATTGCCGCCGACCATAACCGGACCCTGGTCGGGCCTTTCACGGCTTTTATCGATAGTCCTGCGGAGTAAATCCTCAAGATTTTCCGCGCCCTCCTTCTCACCCATTCCGCCGGTAATCAAAATGATCGATTCTGCTTTCTCGTGCTCGATCATGTCCGATACGAGTCCGGGAACCTGTGGCGCAGCGACCGAAAGAACAACAAGATCGAATTTCCCGGGGAGTGATTCGATTGACGGGTAGCATTTCACTCCGTCGATCTCGTCATCCCCGTCCTTCACGATCGCGAGTGTTTCGGGAGTGAAGTTTCCTTTAAGGAGGTTCCGGAGCGTGACCCGTCCAAGGTTCATCGATTTCGCTGACACACCGATCACGCATATATTTTTCGGTTTGAGAAGGTTTTCTATTTTTTCAACAGGCGAATCCGGACGTGAGGGTTTCACGGTAGTGAATCTGATGAGCGAGTCGACCGGAACAAGGTTGCCGTTATCGATAATAAATGGATTTATCTCGCATTCGGTAAGATGGAAGGGGGCGTCGGGATTGAGCGGTGAATATCGCCAGACAAGCGCGTGGAACTTCGCGAGCGCATCTGCAAGTGTTTCATCATCGACATGTCTTTTGTGCCCCCGCGCTGATCCGGTCAGAGTCTCGTAAGCAACGGTCTCGGTGAATGCCCGGTAGAATTCTTCCTCGTCCGATACGCCGGGACTGATCGTGATTCCCGACCGTCCGCGAACGAAATTCTTCGCAAAAAGCTCGGTATCAAGACCGCCAAGTCCGGCATTGATTACAGGTCCGAACTCGCGTGTGTCCCTCATCCCGATGAAAAGCTCGTTCCCGAAACCATCTTTTGCAGGTGTGAATACGTTAACGAGGATCCCGTGAGTGGAATCGGCAATCTGTTCGGGATTGCCGTCCTCGCCATGTTTGTTAAGGTATTCGGCGTGATTCAATGGAACATCGGAGAACATGCTCCGAACCTGCTCGAAAATCTCGTCGCGCGATACGAAGCGTACCCCGCCCACATCGGACTTGTGAGCAATGTCCGGATGGATAATCTTCAGTACGAACCTGTCCGCGTCGGGAAGGTCGATCGAGTGAAGGTTTTCCGGATTCCTGATGACGATATGTTCCGGAGGGCTGCCAAGGCCGATTGCGCCAAGAAGGTCGTAACCCTCGTGTTCGAAAAGGAACCAGCGGCCTTCATCGGCCGCATTTTTCAGGATCTGGTCAGCTTTTTTAAAATCTGGGAACATCTCTTTTACGTCTCATTTCATGTTGGATTTCCGGCTCCCGTTACCACCTGTACAGCCTCAATCCACTCTGCCTCTGGTTTGCTTCTTAAGAGGTCGGCCCATTCCGATGCGCTTCTCGATTTTTTTGTTTCCGAATTCAGGTTGTCAGCAAGAAAGTGGATGCCCTTCAGGCCAACACCGTGACCTTTAACTTCCGTGAGAAATTCGGCCATCTCACGTCCGGCATGGAACGCTCTCGCGTTGACCTCCGCCACCTTGTCACCCTTGGCACTCCATAGGTTCCTGACCCAGTTCTCAAGGGTTTCGATTTTTAACCCGAGGAACGGTGCGGCGGCACCGAGCATAACCATGTTCGCCGAAAGCGGGCTGCCCGCTTCCTTCGCCAGGATTTCAGCATTAACCGGGATCACATGCGGGACCTTCTCGAACTCTGCCCAGATGGTCTCCACTTCGGGATAATTCGGAATGTTGACAAACGGCTTAGTGCTAGTGATTATCGTCCCATCTTTTCCAAGGTAGTCGAGGTACCGTAATGCTTCGAGTGGTTCCACCGAGAGAAGGATGTCACATGTCCCTCGTGGAATGAGGTCCGACATGATCGGTTCGGACGATATCCTGAGATTGCTCTGGACAGCCCCGCCACGCTGGGCCATTCCATGGACCTCCGCCTGCTTGAAATTCAGTCCCTCTTCAAGTGCGGCGTTGCACATCACGAAAGCCTGGGACAATATCCCCTGGCCTCCGACACCCGCAAGTAGTATGTTCTTCTGCATCGTCTGATCCTGGTTTCCGGTAATTTAAATAATTACAGCATCTATTTCATTCAGCTTTTTTTCGCAAGCTTTGCCTGTCTCTTGACTTCCTCAATGCACGCACGTTTCGCGAGGATGACACTCAGGCCCTCGTAGGCAAGTTCACGCCTGATTATCTCCACGTTCTCCTCGTGCTTTTTCGGTACCGGATCGATCGTGATCACGTGCTCCGTTGGGATTCCGAATCCCTCGACGATCTGCCTGAGGCCATCACCGGAACCGTACGTGGGCTGGCCGCCGGTCATGGCTACCGTGGAGTTATCCATGATGAAAACAGTGATCGGTGTGTTCGCTTTAGCCGCATCCAGAAGCGGGGTCATTCCGCTGTGGGTGAAGGTCGAGTCTCCAATCGCGCATGCAACCGGACGAACCCCGGCGTGCGCCGCGCCGTTCGCCATCGATATACTCGCGCCCATGTCGACGCATGATTCTATGGCCCTGTACGGTGGGAGCGCACCGAGTGTGTAACACCCGATGTCGCCGAATATCCGTCCGTCGGTAAATTCCTTAATGGCCTCGTTAAGGGCGTTGTATGTGTCGGCGTGCGGACATCCCTTACAGAGCTGCGGCGGACGTCCGGCCATGACACCACTGTTTGGTAGAACATCGAAAGCCCCGAGCCTGAGCGCGGCACGGACGTTATCCGGGTTCAGCTCTCCCGTTCTCGGAAGGTCGCCGGTGAGTTTCCCCCTGACCTCGATTTCATCCAGCCCGAGAAGGCCGTTGAGTCGCTCCTCTATAAACGGGTAGCCTTCCTCGATGACGATTATTTCCTTAACGTTCCGGACAAGTACCTTGAGCTTCTCGATCGGGATCGGGTACTGCTTGATCACAAGCGTCGAGAATTTCGACTGGTCTGCACCTATGTTCTCGAATACATAGTTCGCGGCGATTCCCGATGTGATGATCCCGGTTTCCGCCCCATCGACGATGTTCAGTGTGTTGAAAGTGGTCGATTCGCTCTCCTCGAGGAATTTCTTCTGGCTCTCGACAAGTTTCGCGTAGCTTTTCCTGGCGTTCATCGGAAGGAGCGTCCACTTGGTCCAGTCGGTGGAGGGATCGAGCTGGTTCTGCTCGCGATGCTCCTTCAGGACCTGGACATTCGCGCGGGAGTGGGCGAGCCGTGTTACCACGCGGAGCATGACCGGCACGTTCATGACCTCGGAAAGTTCGAACGCGTAGCGAACCATGTCGTACGCTTCCTGCTGCGTGCCCGGTTCGAGGCAGGGGATCATCGCGAAATGCGCGAAGTAACGCGAGTCCTGCTCGTTCTGGCTCGAATGCATGCTCGGGTCGTCCGCGACGGCGGCCACGAGTCCGCCGTTGACTCCGGTGATCGCGGAGTTCATGAACGGGTCGGCGGCGACGTTCAGGCCGACGTGTTTCATGGTTACCATGGCACGTTTACCCGCGTAGCTCATACCGAGCGCTTCCTCGTAGCCGACTTTTTCGTTAGTTGACCATACCGAGTGGACCGAATCCCTCGCGAAATTCTGGACGGCTTCGAAGATTTCAGTGGATGGGGTTCCGGGGTAACCATAGACGCCGGAAAGACCTGCGTGGATTGCACCGAGGGCGACAGCTTCGTCGCCGAGGAGGACGGATGTTTCGCGCATAAGAAGGACCTTCCTTTGTGGACACGAATAATAAACCTTGATAAAAAAGGCAGCGGAAGACCGCATTTCAAGCGAACAAAATCACAAAGGACGGTTCAGTGTACGCGTAAAGGTTGGTGTAGTCAACCGTGGCCGGGAGGGTGTGAATCTGAAAATTTAGCGATAAAAAAAGTAAAAGTAAGTAAATAAGAGTTAATAAAAAAGGGTGGAAAGTCGATTATAATATGCTGTAAGGGGAGCGAAAGATTCGGCGCGACAAAATCCCCGAAATCGATTGACAGAGAATACCTCTTGTGGTAGCTTAGAAGATTGTGTGCCTAGGATAGTAAAGTCCGAAGGCCGATAGCTCAGTCGGTAGAGCACCGGACTTTTAATCCGGGTGTCCCGGGTTCGATCCCCGGTCGGCCTACCAGAAGTAAACACTGAAAATTGACAATAAAAAGTGCCGAGAGCAACCGTGCCCCCATCGTCTAGACGGCCTAGGACACCACTCTTTCAAGGTGGCAACACGGGTTCAAATCCCGTTGGGGGTACCACTAAGAAAACAGGATGCCAAAGCATCTTATTTTAAAGGAACGGGCTTGCGGTAGCATGAAGTAATCGTGTATACTCCGATGCCCGCTTTTTCGGATTTGATGCGCGGGGCGGTAGTTCAGCTTGGTTAGAATACCAGACTGTCAATCTGGAGGTCGCGGGTTCGAGTCCCGTCCGTCCCGCCAGACAAATCCGAATGATGCCGTAACGAGGGATGAATGCCGAGGTAGCTCAGTTGGTAGAGCAGCGGACTGAAAATCCGCGTGTCGGCGGTTCGACCCCGCCCCTCGGCACCAGGCTCTCCTGAGGAAGCAGTAACGGAAGTATCCTTAAACGAGATAAAAATCCGGATCGAAAGAATTCGGATTATTTTTTTGCTATAATCGTTGTTCCCCCAAAGATATGTCGGGCAGTGGCGCAGTCCGGTAGCGCACTAGCATGGGGGGCTAGGGGTCCCGGGTTCAAATCCCGGCTGCCCGACCAGTATAAACTCGGAAATCGGTATATCCGAAATGCGGTATCCGACCAGTTTCTTTGGTTAACTGCCGAAATTCATTACTTCTCATTGCAATTTTCTATTGCTATTTTCATTGGTGATGCAATACATGTTATAGTTTGCATCATCTACTATGGCACGCAGTGATCAAATCCGGGCACTCTTCAAAGCGTTCATGAAACGTGATGATGACGCTTTTCTTGGTTCAGCCCGTGACTTGATCGAAGAGGAACGCCAGAAGGGTCACAGCACTCTCGCCGATTCACTCCAGCGGATACTCAATAATGGCTCGGTACAGCAACAGGCGTTCAAACTCCCAAACGATATTCCAGTCGACCGGGAGCGTGGATTGCCACTTGCTCATATCGAACAACCTGAGTTCGGATGGGAACGGGTGATACTGAAAGCTAACCTGGAAACAACACTGAAGGATATCGTTACAGAGTACCGGAAACGGGAGGTATTCAGGACTTACGGGCTGGACATGAAAAAGAAGATACTTTTCTTCGGTCCTCCAGGTTGCGGAAAGACAATCACGGCTAAGGTTATGGCCGGTGTACTCGGTCTACCGCTCGTGTATGTTCGATTCGACTCGGTTGTATCGTCATATCTCGGTGAGACAGCAGCAAACCTCCGTAAGATCTTCGATTTCGTGAGCCGTGGACAATGGGTTGTCCTTTTTGATGAATTCGACGCTATCGGGAAGGGAAGAGATAATCCATACGAACATGGCGAACTAAAACGGGTCGTAAATACTCTGCTGCAATTGATGGACGGATTCCGTGGTGACAGCCTGTTGATTGCAGCAACCAATCATTGGGACTTGCTCGACTCAGCTATCTGGCGCAGGTTTGATGAGATCTGCTATTTCGATAAGCCGAACAAGGAAGAACGGGTCAGCCTGCTCTCAAGGCTATTCACCAGCTTCGATCACCGGCAGCTTGATATCAGAAAGGTCGCTCAGCAGTTGCAGGGGATGACCGGTGATGATATCGAACGGATCTGTATAGATGCGATCAAGATATCCATTCTCGATAACCGCAAGGAAATACTCCAGTCAGATCTGGAGGACGCTCTGAAGAAACACAAGTCCAGATTATCACTGGCCAGGAATAAGAAGACTAACAAGCGCAGGGAAAAGGGACAGGGGAATGGCTAGAGACCTCGATCATCTTGAGTTACGCCGCATCCAGAACGAGTTACCTCGTAAAAAGCATGGTGGTGGATCAACGTTCAAGCGTGATAACGTCCGACGCCACGGTCGAAAACTACTATCCGATGCTGATTCAATAGCGGAATCCCATCGCAGACCAAGACCAGCTGGAATCAGTCCAACCTTGGTTTTTCGAATCAGGTTTGAAGGTAAACACACTATCGATGATGATCAGCTGGCGGGAATGGGCTTGCAGGTAATCTCCCGCAGCGCAGATAAAGCTGTCGTTGTGTTCGCCAGCGATGATGAGCTAACGGAATTCCGTCGTCACATGGGTGAATATGCAGGAATCATCCCGGAGGGTCATAAATACGGCCATATCGGTTCAATTAGTGAACTTGTTCCGTTACCCCCTGAAGACCGGATCGGTCCGCTTCTACATGATGAACCCATCAGTGAGGACGGACTTACACCTTTAGACATAGAAATAATGCACCCGGGTGATCGTCAGAAATGCCAAGAGTATATCGCTGAATTAACCCATCTGGCGGAGGCGGAAGGTTGCCGCTTAACTGATAGATACATCGGTGATTCGCTCTGCATTGTCCGAGGTCAGGTTAATTCCAGATTCCTCGACGCCGTTCTTGACATCGATTATGTGATGGAAGTTGATAGGCGTCCGAAGCCGACGTTCGATCCAGCCCTACTGTATCAAACCGGACTGACCGATTTGGGTAATATTGAGGATGTGCCGGATGATGCGCCAGGTATCGTTGTTTTGGATTCAGGAGTAATGAGTAACCACCCGTTGATCCGTCCAGCTCTCGGTGATGCTGAAGTATTCCCACCAAGAATGAGGGCTAAGATAACCGGTGGAGCAGAGGATGGCGATACTGCTGATGGTGGCCACGGAACTAAAGTATGCGGTATCGCAATATATGGCGATGTTGAAGCCTGTATTAGAACCGGGGAATTCCAACCCAAAGTGCGGCTCTATTCCGGGCGTGTACTGGATGACAATTGTGAGTACGATGATGAGTCCCTTGTAGAGACTCAACTGGAAGAGGCAATCGACTACTTCATATCCAATTACCCGGAATGCAAGGTCATCAATCTGTCCCTGGGCGACGAGAAACTCTACTATCGTCCTGGTCAGAAGCAGTTCCGGTTAGCGTCCAAGATCGACGAACTGGCACTAAAGTATAAAGATCAGAACATTGTATTCACCGTATCAGCTGGGAATTACCGTTACCAGCCAGCGAATCCTGAGGATCTGAAGACGGAATACCCGAACTACCTTCTCGACAATGCTGATGCCCGGATTATTGATCCTGCAACGTCAGCAATTGCGCTGACTGTAGGCTCTCTTTCCCTGGGAAATGTGCCATTCGATGCGCAGAGATATCCAGAAGATGTATGTATATCAATTGCCGATACCGTTAAGTATCCATCGCCGTTTACACGGACTGGACTAGGGCCCGATGGGATTATCAAGCCGGAGGTCGTTGAGTTTGGCGGTGATTATGCTCTAAACCGGAGGAATCCCAATAGACATACCGATCCAGGCTTGGGTCGACCGACTCTAGGTCGGGATTTCGCACCACCTGAGAGCAGGCTGTTCACCACAGGAATCGGGACAAGTTATTCTTCACCATCAGTAGCTAACATCGCAGCCCGTTTGTTTGACCGGTTCCCTGGTGCGACTTCCAATCTGATTCGAGCTCTCATCGTCGATTCTGCACGGATTCCCAATGCCCGTCCTACCAGACTACGTGGAAAACCAACGGATCTGGATGTTGTACGTGTGTATGGTTACGGACAACCCAACTTCGAATCAGCTGCGTTTTCCGATGAGTCTGAAGTCCTGTTGATCGCTGAGGATATCCTGCCATTGGATAACTTCCACCTTTATGAGATTCCACCCTTACCACCAGAGTTTATGGAACTCGATGGTGACCGGTATTTATCAGTAACGTTAGCTTTCGATCCACCGACTCGACACACACGAGGAGATTACTATTGCGGAGTAGGCATGGATTTCTGGGGTTTCAGGAATATCGGACTTGATGAGGTCAGGTCTCTGTTTGCTGATTGGGATCATCTGGGTGAAGGACACGGTTTCGAGATGTTCGAAATGACACGGTCAAGATTGCCAGGCAGGAACAAGATAGAGTTTGAACCAAAATCAGGTATTCGTAATAAAGGAACTATCCAGCGTGGAGTTAAGAAAATAGGTAACGGTTGGACGTACGATGACAATCGGATGATCCTGTCGGTAGCCTGTTTGAAACGGCCATGGTTACAGCCTGAATTGTATGAAAGTCAGCGTTATGCTCTTGTTGTATCAATCCGGCATTCAGGTGAAGATATCGACCTTTATAACCGGATAAGACAGCACACAAGAGTTGCGGAAAAGATTAGGGTTCGGTTGTGATTTGGTTCTCGGTAATGTCTGGATTTTATTCGGGAGTTAGAGAGGTTGAAGCTCTTATACACCACCACCTTAACTCGTAGAACCTTATAAGTCTGTGATCCGGCAGATTTAATTTTTTATATAATTTGAAGTATCATTTATAAAGGCTTTCGACGGCGCTGAGGAAGTCCCGGAGACGGTCAGATTCCGGCTCGGACAGAAGGACCGCCGGATCGCCCTCCTCGACTATCTCGCCCCCATCGAGAAAACACAGCCGGTCGCCGATACGTCGCGCGAAGTTGAGATCGTGCGTGACGACGACCATGGTCATGCCGCCCTCGGCGATTCCCGCGAGAAGATCGTTGATGCCGGAAATCATCTCGACATCAAGCGCGCTTGTGACCTCGTCGAGAAGCAGTACCTGCGGATTCATCGCGAGGGCGCGCGCGATCGCGACACGCTGCTTCTGTCCGCCGGATAGCTGCGATGGCCACGCGTCGTGCTTGTCGGCAAGCCCCACGCGGTCAAGAAGGTCTTTTCCGAGGCTGCATGCCTCATCGCGGGATGTTCCGAGTACCTGCACCGGGCCCTCGATCACGTTGTCGAGGACGTTCATGTGGGGGAAAAGGTGGAAGTGCTGAAACACCATGCCCATGCGAGTGCGGTGACGCGCAAGCTCGTACGGGGACATGGACTTGTAGTTCACAGGCTCGCCACGCCATGAAATAGTTCCGTCGGACGGGAATTCGAGCAGGTTGAGACACCTTAAAAGCGTGCTTTTTCCGGAGCCGGACGGGCCGATAAGGCAGACGACATCGTCTCGATGGATGTCCATGTTCACGCCTTCGAGCACGCGGAGGGTTCCGAAGTTTTTCCTCAGGTTGCGGATTTCGATCTCTATTTCACGGCTGTTGTCCGTCATATATTTCCACCGACAGCCTGTTTCGATCGCTGCATGTGCTTCTCCCATGCCTTCGTTCCAAGTGTTACGAGCGAGATAATGATCAGGTAGAACACCGCGGCAAGAAGGAACGGGAGAAAAGGTTTCGCGGTCTGGTTCATTATGTTACGCGCGGTGTAAGTAAGCTCGATCAGCGTGATCGCGCCGACGAGCGATGTGTCCTTGATCAGTACGACGAGATTGTTTCCGAGTGACGGCAGGGAGATGGAAAACGCCTGCGGGAGGATGACCCTCCGCATGATCTTGTTTCGTCCCATCCCGAGGGATGCGGCCGCGTCCCACTGTCCCTTCTCTACCGAATTTATCCCGCCCCTGATCGTCTCGGCATTGTACGCTGTCGTGTTGATAATCAGCGCTATAAGGGCGGCTCCGAAGGCGTTGATGACCTCGGCGTCGAACATGCGGTTGACGATTGTCGCGAAGGCGAAATAGGAGATGAAAAGCTGCACGAGAAGTGGCGTACCCCTGATAAGCCAGATAAACAGGTTCGAAAGGCTTCGTATCACCACTGACCGCGCGGATGTGCCGATTCCAACTAGGGAACCGGTTATCAATGCGACGATGCCGGTAATTACCGAGAGAGCGAGTGTAAGCCACGCGCCCTTTAAAAGGAGTTTCAGCATCCCGGAGACATCGGTGATAAATTCGGTGTCACCGTCCTGCGCGAATACAACGGATGGCGTCGCGAAAATCAGGGCGATGATGCAGCATCCGATGAATGCATATGGTGATGCTGTTCTGATAAGTGATGCCTGATGTCTTCTGTTGTCGGGCATTAAACCTGTTAATTCGGGATGAGTGACGGGACCGCTACGATTCGGACTCCAGCGGCGGAATGTTAACCTCGTGCTCCTCCCAGATCGCACGCATCTGTTCGAGATCGGGTTCGAGGCCGACCCACTTCATGTAGATCTCCTCGTAGGTGCCGTCATCGATCATCGCCTCAAGTGTCGCGTTGACCTCGTGCACGAGTTCGGGTGAGTCCTTTCGCGCAGCGATTCCGAGGTGTTCCATGTAGAGAAGATCGCCGAATGGCTCGATATCTCCGGCCCCGCCTTCCTGGATGTAGAAACCGCCGACGATCCTGTCCGATACGAAGCAGTCGATCTTGTCGGTGTTCATAGCGCTGACAATCTGCGCCTCGCTGTCGTACCTGAGAACTTCCGCATTCGGGAACAGTTCCGGATGGGACTCGATGTACTGCTCGTACGTGGTGCTTTCGGTGACCCCGATCCTGAGCCCGTCAAGGTCCGTGATTCCCTGCTTTACATAAACCTGCGCGCCGCTTATGTAGTAGGGCAGGGAGAAATGCATCGCGTCGAGTCTCTCGTCGGTGATCGCCATGGAGCCGCAGATAAGGTCGTACTTGGAAGTCTGGAGCCCTGCCTGGATGCCGGCCCATTCGGTCTGGACTAATTCAGCCTCGTAACCCATGCGGGTCGCGACCTCGGTCGCGATATCGGCGTCGAAACCGACGAGGTTACCCTCCGCGTCGGTCATCGATAACGGACGGTACGCGCCGGACATGGCAAGTTTCAGTACAGGCGATTCGTCTTCAGATTCCCCTGTGCCGCCGCAGGACAGGAATCCCGCCGGTAAGATGATAACCAGTAATGCGATCATTGCTATTTTTACTGCCTGAGTTCCTTCTTTAACTTTTCTCATCGTTTTCTCCCCTCCGGGCAGGCCTGCACCAGATATTCATCGATTCCCATCCATCCGGCATACGGCAGTTGTTAAAGAGCCTGCCGGTGTACATGTATCCAAGGCCTGCGAAAGAGTTGTTGATGCCCTGTTCGCCGGCCCTGGTGAGAGAATAGGTGCTGGTGATGCCGTGTTCTCGTTCCAGGTCGTTTTCAAGTTCGCTCAGGATGTAAAGCATATGTCCGCGACCGCGCTCATCGGTGTGCGTCACGCAGTCGGTGAGTTCGGCATTTTTTCTTTCGTGGTCGATCTCGGCCGATGCAACCGATACGATTTCATCACCGCTGTTTTTTATGTAGCGGAACATCCGGTCCCCAGCCTTCATCTCCTTCTGGAAAAGAGTGATACCGATCGGCGTTGGGTAATCTTCAAACGCGAGTTTCATAAGTTTAACGATTTCACGTGCGTCGTCCGGTGTGGCAATCTCACTTTTATAGCCACGTTTGAGAGATGGCTCCACGAATCGGCGGGCCCGGGCAATCTCAATTTTCTTATTTAGTGCCTGCTGATTATCCGGAGTTGACCTGTCATAATCCTGGTAGCAGGTCCATAGTTCTGCATTTCCCGATCCATCATAAAACCCTTTAATCATTCCTTCCCTGAGAAACCCGTGCCTGTGCCACATTTCGCGACGGCCTCCTGTGGCGTACACTACAAGTTTTGTGTAGACCTGGAAGTTAAGTCCCGACGACAGAGATAAAAGGAGGTTTTCGTCAGATGCCAGGTCCGCAATTGTGGTGTCGAAAAGTTTCAGGCGACGGTTGTAAGGGTCATAAATGGCGTTAACAGGTCCATTCCGACTGTCAATCTCAAGGTCAAAAGTCTTAGTGCTGTCGATGCATTCTTCACCTAACTTTTCCTTAAGAATGTCCTTCATCAACTTCATTTAACAAAACCCTTTCACTTGATCAGATAGTATTCGGAAACAGGGGCTGGAATTTACTGGTCCGTATCGTTGTTTTCACGTCTTTCAAGTCGCTCGTTATGTTCGGGAACCAGCGCGATAGTGTCATCGGAGTCGGATAAAAGCATTGCAATACCGATCGCCTCTGACTCATTCGCTGCTTCCAGTGGCAGCACTTTGTTACAGTTGCTGCAGTCGCGGTCGCAGAACCGCGACTCGAATTTTTCCGGCTCGTGGTAGGTTGTAATTACACCCTCGTAGTTTCTCAGAACAACCTTGTTGGTCGACCACGAGAGGATGTAATTGGGCATCACCGGAACTTTCCCTCCGCCACCCGGGGCGTCAATTACATAGGTCGGGACAGCCATGCCGGTTGTATGGCCGATAAGGCTTTCGAGAATTTCGATGCCCTTTCCTACCGGGGTTCTGAAATGCGTCAACCCTTCCGACATGTCGCACTGGTAAAGATAGTATGGCCTGACACGTGCCATAAGTAGCTGGTGTACAAGGCTCCTCATTATGCGGGGGCAGTCGTTGACACCCGCAAGCAGGACAGACTGGTTTCCGAGCGGGATACCCGCATCCATGAGTTTCGCAAGCGAGGTTCTTGCAGACTCGGTAATCTCACGTGGATGGTTGAAGTGAGTGTTGATCCAGAGCGGATGGTACTGTTTCAGAATAGTCACCAGATCGTCGGTTATCCGGTATGGCAGAACTACAGGGGTCCGTGTACCAATTCTGATGATCTCGACATGCGGAATGGCGCGAATCTCCGACAGGAGCCAGTCGATAGTGGAGTCAGAAAGCAGGAATGGGTCACCACCTGACAAAAGTACGTCCCGTACAACCGGAGTTTTTTTAATATACTCAATGCCTTCCGCAAGTGCTTCGCGGCTTGGGACAAAATCAATGTCTCCTACCTTCCTTTTCCTGGTACAGTGCCTGCAGTACATCGAGCAGACATTGGACACGTGAAAAAGGACGCGATCGGGATACCTGTGTGTGATGCCTGTGACCGGGCTGTCCGAATCCTCCGCAAGCGGGTCGGCGAAATCGGATCTTGCGATTATCAGCTCCCTTGGATCGGGTACCGACTGCTTATAGACCGGATCGTCCTCGTAGTCATTTTTATCAATCAGCGAAAAATAATAAGGCGTGATTGATATCGGGAACCTGTCAATTGTTTTCTGAATGTTGTTTCTCTTGGATTGCGGAAATTTGATACCCAGAAGATGCTCGACCGTGGAAAGGCTCCGGATCGAGTGCTTGATGTGCCATTTCCAGTCATACCAGTTCCTGTTTGTGTAAGAACTGTGTACCTCTTCGGCTACTTCTTCCTGAAACTCGGTCATCTGGACCATTGTTATTAAACTTCTCCCCTGTCAGCAGTTGATAACAGGCAACAGGTAAACTCTCCCCGGCAGATATCCGATGTATAATCAGGAGCGCCAGTTATAGAAATAGCAGGAGGGAGTTGCCTTAGATTGCTTGATAAACAAACTAACATAAACTAGTTCGCGCATTTG
>Ga0272443_10002158_pt1 | contig 25968 bp, 24 predicted proteins | sample SSMAcet12_FD_193581 | JGI IMG/M metagenome (GOLD analysis project Ga0272443, IMG submission 193581) | Marine sediment archaeal communities from Little Sippewissett salt marsh, Falmouth, MA, United States - SSM-Acet-12 | ecosystem: Environmental > Aquatic > Marine > Wetlands > Sediment ... | reverse complement strand
GATGGCGTCGGACTGGCACGAGAGGAGTTCATCATCAACTCCTACATAGGCATACACCCCATGGCGCTCATCAACTATGACCAGTTGAAGGAGCGGGCAGGAGATGACCGGGAAATAGCCGGGGTCGTCCGGGCCATTGACAAGCGCACCCACAGCTACACGAACAAGGCGGAATTCTACATAGACAACCTGGCAATGGGCATCGCGAAGATCGGCGCCGGGTTCTATCCAAACGACGTCATAGTGCGCTTCTCCGACTTCAAGACGAATGAGTACGCAAACCTCATCGGCGGCTATCTGTACGAACCGGTAGAGAGCAATCCGATGATCGGCTGGCGAGGGGCATCACGGTACTACGACGAGCGCTTCAAGCCCGCCTTTGGAATGGAGTGCGTTGCTATCAAGCGGGTTCGAAACGAGATGGGGCTGACCAACGTGAAGGTCATGGTCCCGTTCTGTCGCACCCCCGAGGAAGGACGCAAGGTCATCAATGTGATGCGCGAGTTCGGACTGGTTCAGGGAGAGAATGGACTCGAGGTCTACGTCATGTGTGAGATTCCATCCAACGTGACGCTGGCCGATGAGTTCGCCGAGGTATTCGATGGATTCAGCATCGGCTCGAACGACCTTACACAACTGATGCTCGGCATCGACCGGGACTCTGAAACCCTTTCGGCAATATCCGACGAACGGGACGAGGCGGTGATGCGAGTCGTGAAGCGAACAATCCACTTCGCGCGAGCTCATACACCACCCAGGAAAGTGGGAATCTGCGGGCAAGCGCCGAGTGACTTTCCCGAGTTTGCCGAGTACCTCGTGAGATGTGGAATCGACTCGATGTCGCTGAACTCGGATGTCGTGCTTCGCACTCGAATCCGTGTATCTCAGCTTGAGACGATGGCCCTGATCGACAGCTAGCAATAAGGCAATCGTTCGTTTGTCCGGGCAACATGCACCATCGGCTCGGTGTGCGTGCTATTCTCATGCCATACTGGCAGGGACAAGCACCCCGAGCCAGTTGCCATTCGGCTGGATTCGAGCATGAGCAACATCTCTGAGGTCAAGGAACGTATAGATATCGTCGCGCTCATCTCCGAGTACGTTCAGCTTCGCAAGGCCGGCAAGAACTACGTTGGCCTCTGTCCGTTCCACAGCGAGAAGCACGGCTCGTTCTACGTCTTCCCCGACCGACAGACATGGCACTGCTTCGGGGCATGCGCCACGGGGGGCGACATATTCTCTTTCATCATGAAGAAGGAGAACGTGGAGTTTGGCGAAGCACTTCGAATGCTCGCCGAACGAGCGGGCGTGCAACTCGAACGGCCGAGACCCGCCGATGAGCAACGGGATGAGGCAAGGGACAGGCTCCTCGGTCTTCTCGACCTGGCTGCGACGCACTTCAGGGAGTTGCTGCTACGGGGGGAGTCCGCAAACCGCGCACGAGAATACCTCTCGAATAGAAAGCTAGACTTCGCCGGCGCCACAGGAGACGCATTCCGGCTCGGATACGCGCCCGCAGGATGGACCGACACCCAGGACGCGCTGGTTGCCCGGGGATACACGCAACAGGAACTCGTCGACAGCGGCCTCATTGTGGAGAGGGACGGAGGCGGCACGTACGACCGTTTCAGAGACCGTGTCATATTCCCTGTGCTCAACAGCAAGGGCATAGTCATCGGCTTCGGAGGGCGTGCCATCGGGGACGTACAGCCCAAGTACATGAACTCCCCTCAATCACAGCTTTTTGACAAGGGAGCGGAGCTCTACGGCATGCACCGGGCACGAGCGGCTGCGCGACGCGCAGACCGAATCGTGCTTGTCGAGGGCTACATGGACGTTCTTCAGGCTCACCAACACAGTTGGGAGAACGTTGTGGCACCGATGGGCACGGCGCTCACAGAGCGCCAGGCGGAGAGGCTGTCCCGCGTGACCAGGAATGTCTACCTGGCACTGGACGCGGACGAGGCCGGCATGTCTGCAGCAATGAAGACCATCCGTGAGACGACCGGACGATTTCGAGACGCGTTCGGCCACAAGACGACGGTGGAAATAGGCCCCAAAGGAGGCCGGTCCTTCAGGTCCGTGCTGGACGCGAATATCCGAATCATCCTCATGCCTCCGGGCAAAGACCCTGACGAAGTCCTATCTGAGGCGCCCGAGCAGTGGAATGAGCTTGTTGAGCGGGCCGTTCCCTACGTCGACTTCTACGTGGACACGCTTGTGAAGTCGATGGATACGACGACTGCCCGAGGAAAGCGTGAGCTGATCGCGGCATGCGAGCCAATCATCGCAGAACTGGAAGACGGCATGGACAGGGCCCGATTCTACTCAAGGCTGAGCCGGACCATGGAGATTCCGGAACGCGACCTGAGGGCGGAACTGAGCGTATTGCAGCGACGGAGTAGGGCGCCTAACGAGGGTGCTGCGCAAGCCGGCAAGGGGGAGCGCTCGCGGGCCGGAAGAGTGACTGTCGAAGAATACTGCCTGCACCTGCTGCTATCCAATCCCGAGTTCAAAGACATGGCAGGCGAACTCAACGGGGACCATTTCGAGACAACGGAGAATCGCCAGATCTACGATGCATGGGATCGCGTTTCCGACATCGAGTCGCTTCGTGATTCGCTTGACGTAAGCCTCGCCGAGCATCTAGACTTTCTGCTGTCCGAGCCATCCCCTCCGCGCATTCCTAGCGATGAAGAGACACAGAGGCTCGCACTGACGGAATGCATCCTTCGCCTTCGGGAGCGCCTAGCCAAGCGTCAGCACTTCATGCGCGAGAACAGACTTGCTCGAGAGAGAGAGGAAGACGGCGTTAACGCCGAGCTTGAACGGCTCGAGGAGTTCGGTGTAGCACCGAATGACAGGCTCCAGGAGATATTCGTAGAGAAGAGCCGAAAAGGCCGCACCAAGAGAGGCTGAACATGGAGATTGCACGAGAGGCTAGTCCTGAGGTCCAGGACGAATCGGTCCAGACCATGAACGACGGATATTCGTCGGACGAAGAGTCCGAGGAACCGGATATCCAGCCTGAAAGTGAAGTTGCCGCTGAGCCGGGAATAACGCTTGTCGGCGATGACGTCAAGACTACCCTGGGACTTGAGGACCACGAGGTCATTGATGACTCTGTCCGGATGTACCTGAGGGAAATCGGACAGGTACCACTGCTGACGGCAGCCGAGGAGCGCACCCTGTCTAGCCACATCGAGCAGGGACGTCATCTCTCCAAGCTCCAGGAGAGCCATTTCAAGAAGTTCCGCACTGAATTGCCGGCTGTCGATCTCACGGCTGAACTTCTCGGCCGGGTAGTCAGGGCCTACCCTATCGCAGAAATCCTTCGGGAATACCTCGAACTGGACGCCGAGGTCACTCTTGGCGACCTCATCACAATGCCTGAATTGCGAGCAGCCATAGACAACGAGGTCAAACCGGGTCTCATCACGGCAGTTGCGGAGAAAACGAATCGGGCCATGCCGGCCGCGGAAGAGGCTGTCGTCAACTTCTCAGTAAACACGAGCGTTCTGCCCGAACATGCTGTCGGCCTCCTGCGGACCGAGTCTATCGAAAGACTTCGTGCACTGACGAGCGACGAGAGCCTGACCCAGCTTCTCGCTGATCATGAGGATGAGTACCACGCCCACTACAACCAGGTGATGATTGAGGCAGAGAAGGCCGAAACCCACCTGACGCAGGCCAACCTGCGGTTGGTGGTGAGCATCGCCAAGAAATACATAGGTCACGGCATGTCGCTGCTCGACCTCATCCAGGAAGGCAACATCGGCCTCATGCGCGCCGTCGAGAAGTTCCGGCACCGCAAGGGATACAAGTTCAGCACATACGCTACGTGGTGGATACGACAGGGCATTACGAGGGCGATTGCCGACCAGGCACGCACCATCCGCATCCCCGTACACATGGTCGAGACCATGAACCGTCTTCTACGGACCACGCGCCAGTTGAGCCAGGAACTCAAGCGTGAGCCGAGCTACGAAGAGATTGGTTCTCGACTGAACATGAATTCTGACCGTGTCGAAGAGGTCATGGACCTGTTCCACCATGAACCAATCTCGCTGGAGACCCCTATCGGAGAGGACGGAGACACGAGATTGGGCGACTTCGTCGAGGACCAGACAAGCCCGGCACCGGCGGAGGTGGCAACACAGGAGCTTCTCAAGGAGCAGCTAGACCGTGTGCTGGACGAGTTGACACCTCGAGAGAAGAGGGTGCTGCAACTCCGGTTCGGCCTCAAGGACGGGCACGCCCGAACTCTTGAGGAGGTCGGACAGGAATTCAACGTTACACGCGAGCGTATCAGGCAGATAGAGGCCAAAGCGCTGCGCAAGCTTCGCCATCCCAGCCGAAGCCGCAAACTGAAGGACTACCTTGACTAGCGAGAACGCGCCTGTGAACGACGACCACGCCGGAAGATGGCAGATGGAACGGCTGTGGGCGCCATGGCGAATCGAGTACATCCGACAAGTACGCGACCTTGACTGCGTTCTGTGTACCGCCCCCGAGCGTGGTGACGACGAGAAGGCCCTGGTTTTGCACCGGGGCACGTGGAATTACATCATCATGAACCGCTACCCGTACAGCCCGGGGCACCTCATGGTAGCGCCGTACAGGCACACTGCAGACCTGGACGATTTCACAGACGAGGAGAGTCTTGAGCACCTGGAGTTCATCAGGCTCGCGACTCGACTTCTGAAGGATGCGTCCGGGCCGGCCGGCTTCAACATCGGTCTCAATCTCGGGCGGATTGCAGGCGCAGGACTCGACCAGCATCTTCACACCCACATCGTACCCAGGTGGCAGGGGGATGCGAACTTCATGCCGGTTATCGGACAGACACGTGTGATGTCCGACTCGCTCCTATCTATGTACGCCAAACTGAAGAAGGCGCTCGACGAGCGCCTCGCAGAGTCCTAGCACTGGTGGCAGTGCTACTCAGGCCTGCCTGAGAGTTCGGCCTCGAGCCTCCCCATCATGTTCTGGGCTACTACTCCAACAAGACTATCGCCCACTTCAAGTCGCGTCGAGACATCGGTTCCTATCGGAGCCTCACCATGCCTGACAAGGCACGCAGTTCCAGCCAGAAATGACAGTCCCGTCTCGCCGAGCGCTTGACCTGCCAGACCTGAATCCTCTGAGACCCTTACCTGAACAACCTCGAGGTCCTCGCCTTCAAGCTCCGCTATTCGCACAAGGGGAAAGACCGTGATCTGCGCCTTCATGTTCTCCAGAATCAGCGCTGCCATGTCCACCGTGTTCTCGATGCCAAGCTTACGAAAGATATTGCGATTGCGGGGGTTATTCAGCTTGGCCAGCACGCGGGGAACTTTGTACTTGATCTGAGCAAGCTGGCAGGCAGCGAGATTGTCCTCATCCGCATCGGTGGCAGCAATGAAGACGTCCGCCCGCGACACACCGGCCTGGTCAAGACACTGAATCCGGCAACCGTTCCCGCCTAGCGTTATGTCGCCTAGCGCTTCTTCGAGGCGCTCCCTCTGCTTCGGGTCTTCATCAATGATAAGGACTTCGTGTCCGCTCTCGATGAACTCCTTGGAAAGGTAGTAGGCGACCTCACCACCCCCGACCATCACGACATACAACTCTCTAGTCCTCCAGTCTGCCCTTGACGAGTCTCGCGAAGAGCATGATTGGGCTGATCGCCTCCAAACCGAGCGTCTTGTAGAACTCCTCGCGCGGCGGGTCGTAGATACGGCATATCACCTTGGGCACGCCGAAAATGTGCTTCGCAATCTGGGCCGCCATGGCGTTGCGGTCATCGTCCCGCGTCAGCGCGATGAAAGCGTCCGCATTCTGGACGCCGGCCTTGCGCAGGAATTCCTCATCCGTTGCATCTCCCGCCAGCGTTCTGCCATGGAACTTCGCCGGCAGCTTGTCGAACATGGGGAGTTCGAAGTCGATGAGGGTAACCTTGTGCCCTTCAAGATCGAGCAATGTGCCAAGTTCTGATGCCACGCGTCCGCTGCCCATGATGAACGCGTTCATTCTTCTTCCTCGGCTACAAGAGGGGCCCTGTAGAGAATGACATGGCAGGGAGCCTCGCGAAGCACGTGCGACGTCGTCTCCCCAATATCGAACTCTCCGGGACGGCGGGCCAACCTGCGGCGATAGCCCACTCCCATGACGATGAGATCAACGTTCCCTTCCTTGGCTTCCTCGACGATGGCGGCACCGGCCTCGCGTGCCTGAATCAGTCCTGTGTCGATCTGATAGCCGTCCTCGCGGGCCAGGTCTTCGGCGTGGGCGAGAATATCTTCGGCGACAGACGTCTTCTCCTCATCAGGGGCATCGATAGGCATGCTCCGGTCAACCTCGATTACGTAGACAACATATACGGAGGCGCTGTTCTCCTCCGCAATCTCACACGCAAGTCGGATAACCTCTGAGTCGACACCATTTCCACTTACTGGTACAAGTACTTTTCCAACATCCATACGGCGGAGCATGGTAAAGGCTTCCATCGTTTAAGTCAATACGCCAACACGACTAACGCCACTGCCAGAACGCAGGCGTCAGGAGGGCGAGAACGGTAACGAACTCGAGTCTGCCAACGAGCATGCAGGCAGAAAGAACCAATTTGCCGAACGCTGGAATGAAGGCATAGTCGTGCACAGGGCCAACAGCCGCGAAACCAGGGCCTACGTTGCCCACAGTCGCCGCAACCGATGAGAAGGCAGTCAAGGCATCGAGGCCGAGTGCGGCCATGATTCCGAAGCCAACTATGACCGTGAGCGCGTACAGGCCTGCCATTCCCAGGATTGACGACACCATCGCCTCGGGCACCGGCTCCCCACCCAGTTTGAGTGGCATGACCGTGCGAGGGCTGAACGAGGCGACAATCTGCCGGACCGAGTGCTTGACTACCACCAGGAGCCTGACCACCTTCAAGGCTCCTCCGGTCGAGCCGGCCGATGCCCCGACGAGCATGAGAATCAGTAGCACTCCCTTGGACATGCTTGGCCATAGGTCGAAATCTGTGGTGGCGAAGCCCGTGGTCGTCTGAATCGAGGCGACCTGGAACGTTGCGTGCTGCAGTGCGGGTGCAGCATCCATGCCACCTGACTGGACGAGGTTCACAGTGATGAATGCCGATGCAACCACGAACATGCCTATATAGAGACGAAACTCCGGGTTCTTCAGGAACGTATCAAATCGCCACTGCACACTCCTGCTGCCGATGAAGTAATAGTACAGCGAGAAGTTCACGCCTGCGGCAAGCATGAAGATAGTAACTACGGTTGTGACATAGGGAAGATGGGCATATGCTCCGATGCTCTCACTCAGGTGCAGGAAACCTCCGGTGGGCATCGTGGCGAAAGTGATGTTTGCAGCGTCGAATAGCGAAATCTCCGAGACTGCATAGAGGAGCACGAACTCCAGCAGAGATGCACCGATGTACAGGAACCACAGCATCCGGGCAGTGTTCACGACACGGGCGCGCAACCGCTCGGGCTGAGGCCCGGGCATCTCGGCCTCAAACAGTCTCGCAGCACCAACTCCCAGCATCGGGAACAGGGCCACAAAAAAGGTGATGATACCCATACCCCCGATCCACTGTGAGAAGTTGCGCCAGAAGAGGATGCTCACAGGCTGACTACCGATGGATGTAAAGACAGTGGCTCCTGTGGTGGTGAGTCCCGACATTGCCTCAAAGAATGAGTCAATATACGTCGGCAACGTGCCCGTGAGGCTGTACGGTACGGCACCCACGAGCGAGCCAATGAGCCACGTGCAGGTAACAAGCGCCAGCCCCTCACGCCGGGTGAGGTTGCGTTTGTTGACGGGATAGACCCACCAGAGCAGATAGCCGGCAGCGGCAGAGCCGAGAAACGGCACGAGGAATCCAAGATAGGCCCCATCTCTTGCAGCAAACGAGACTACAAGCGGACAGGCGAGGATTCCGGCAAGAACAAGGAGCACCAGTCCCAGGTATTTGACGACGATTCGTATGCTCACGAACTACCTGAAGAGGCGCTCCACAGCAGGAACCGCTTCCAGCGTGGACGCCACAATCACCCTGTCATTAGGCTCGATGACCACGCCGTCCGGGGGCAGAGAGACAAAGTCCCCGTGGACAACCGCAGCAACCTTGGACCCGCGAGGCCACTCAACCGCTTCAACGGCCTGCTTGCTTATCTTGGAGGAAGAGCTGACCATGAACTCAATGACCTGCGCATCCTCTTCGCCGAGTAGTGCGACCGAAACCCCTCCAGCGTGCAGGATATAGCGAGCGACCGTCTCGCCGCACTGAAGAAGCGGAGATACAGGCACATCAACGCCCACCGCCTCCGCAAGCGGTATGTACTCGGGCTTGTCGACGAGAACAATGCTGCGTGACGCGCCAACATTCTTCGCCACCAGGCCCGCCAGGATGTTCAAGGACTCATCTCCCGTTGCTGCGATGAACGCATCGGCCTGGCCGATACCTTCCTCGGACAGGAGTTCGCGGTCCGGCCTGCCTCCCTGAACCACCGTTGCACGCTTCAACTTGGTGCTTAGTTGCTGCGTTCGGCTGGCACTTTTCTCGATGACCTTGACCTGTACGCCGCGCCTTTCAAGGGCCTCAGCAACGTTGAACCCCACGATGCCCGCACCAAAGATGGCCACAAGTCTGTTCTTGCGTCGCGGAACATCGAAGAGGTCACCCAGCTCGTCCATGTCCGCCCTTGCTGCAGCAAGGTAGAGCCTGTCACCCCTCTGCACGATTTCATCTGCGCCCGGCACGTGAAGCGACTCTCCACGACCCACCATCGCGACAATGCAACGTCTCGGGAAGGGGATGGAGGCGATAGGTTTGCCAAGAACAGCGGGGTTTTCTACTCGGAACTCCCTCATCTGGACACGGCTATCAGCAAACTCCCACATCGGCGTGACGTACAGCCCCGAAAGGATGGACACGATTTCGCGGGCCGCCTCGATTTCCGGGTTCACGAACAGGTCCACGCCGAGTCCTCGCGAGCGCACGACTTTGCGAGAGGCATACGGAGACTTGCTCCCGACAAGCTGATAGCTCGAGTACTCGGGCTCACGGACACGACAGATCGTCTTCTTGGCGCCGAGTTCCTTGGCCATGAAGCAGGTCACCATGTTGACCTCGTCCACGGCAGTAAGCGCCACCACAAGATCGGCCCGTTGCGCTTCCGCTTCACGCAGAACGCGGGGTATCGCGCCGTTGCCGACGACAACTCCCACATCGAGCTGGCGGCGGACCTGCTCCGCAGCCTCGGGGTCCTGCTCAACTACCACTATGTCCTGTTTCTCCTTGGAGAGAAGACTGGCCACATAGAAGCCGGCGGCGCCGGCACCAACTACTACGATATACATGTTGTTCCTACGACATCATAAGATGGCATGAAAGCGGAGTGTACCCGACTTGAGAGGGGAACTGGAAGGGGGTGACGGAACCCTACCCGCCACTCAACTGACACTTCTCATCTCAACGACGCCACCATTACCCCGGCGTCTATTCCTGCGCAATCCAAACCGCGTGGGATTGTAGTGAGTCATGGGTCGCTTGTCAACATCATCTCCGTACGTAGCCGCGCAAGCCACGAGCGCGACTTCAGTTCGCGCTGGAGAACGTGCGTGACAAAACGATGCAATTGCTCGTCGAGTTCTATTGCCAGCCCCTCGCCAGCCTTCACACGGCGCGCCGTCACGAGGTCGCAACCGAGCCAGAATCTCAAGACCTTGAGGGCATCAACGGACAGCAGACGTGCATCAGGACACTGGCTGAGACAATCGCTGCACACTACCCCACCAAGAGACGAACTGAGGCCGTTTTCGACAGGCTGGAGAGAGGTCCCGCAGTGTACGCACTTCTTCAGCGATGGGCAGAAGCCGAGCGTATCGAGAAGCCTCAGCTCGAAATAGCGTAGAACGGTGTCATCACAACCGGCGCGATCTATCTCCCGTAGAACGGAGAGCATGAGGTCGAAGACAGCGGGCCCGGGTGCCCCTTCCACTGTACTCGCATCGATCAACTCGGCGATATAGAGTCCACAGGAGGTCCGCCATAGATCGGCCATCAGCGAAGGAAACGAGTCCAGCGACTCCGCCTGCACAATGAGGTCGGTGGAACGTCTCCTGATGCAATGATATCGGCCGTGTGAGAGCGTCTCAAGACAGGGTCCCAGGCTGCTACCCGGACGTCGGGCGCTCTTGGCAACTGCACTGACCTTGCCCCGGTCAGGAGTCAACAGGGTTACAATCTTGTCGCGCTCACCAACGGCAGCGTGACGAACAACGATGCCCTCGATCTGATAGTCACGAGGCGCACTCATGCGTGTAGCCTAGAATCCCTGTCGAAGCTCGATTGCCTGGCCAAGAGTTATGTCGTCAGCGTACTCAAGATCGGCGCCATAGGGCAAACCCCGCGCGAGCTTCGTCACCGACAGACCCAGAGGAGCGACCATCTGCCGGATGTACATCGCGGTCGCCTCTCCTTCAACGGTCGGATTGGTGGCCAGAATCAACTCGGTCACTTCTCCAGAGCGAAGACGGGGCATCAACTCTCTCACCTTGAGATCGTCCGGCCCTACACCCTTCGACGGGCTCAGCGAACCGTGCAGCACATGGTAAATGCCATGGAACCTGCCCGTCCGTTCAATGGGGGCGATGTCTGAAGGTCGCTCGACAATGCACAGAGAAGTCCTGTCTCTCTGCGCGTCCGTGCAGATAGAACACGGGTCGCTATCGGTAACGTTGAAGCACATGGAACAGACGACTACGCTACTCTTGAGCTCAAGCAGAGACTCTGCAAGCTCCTGGATATCCGCGTCGGGGCTGTTCAGCAGGTGGTAGGCAAGCCGCTGCGCGCTCTTGGGACCGATACCCGGGAGTTTGCTGAGTGCCCGCGCCACTCGCGCTATCGGCTCGACGGTACTAGTCATCTAATGCCTACCAACCTTCCTCTGGAGATGCTATTGCCTATTTCTGCCTTGGACGCGCCCCAAACCTGTAAGCGGCATCAAGGAGGTTCTCATTGACCGGTTCAGGCGCCTTTGGGGCGCGGTTGGCTGGGGGCGGCTCCTGTCCTCCGACAACAAGTGACACCTTGTAGGGCTGACCGTAGAAGCTATGAAGTTGCTCTTCTATGATCTGTACGGACTGGTCGTCGTCCACCTTGCCCTTGATGAGACCGTGAACGAATTGAAGAACCAGCACATTGCCTTCGAGCGCAACCGGATCACACCCACTGCGTAGAACAGCGTCCAGGTTTCCTTTGACGCCCATGCCGCGCAACGACTTCACGTAGTCCTCCCAGCGCCTGCGAATCATGCCAAGGTCGCTATCGTCCTCGACCGTCTCAGGCGGCACCTCTGCGGCCTCGGAGACCGACTGTACCACACTCTCAGGCGGCGCGACGGGCTCGGGAACAGATGCTGATTCGTCGGCCGTCGATGAGGGCTGCAACGGCGCGCTGACAGCCGCATCGGGTTCTACTACAGCCTTCGCAGGCGCGGGGGGAGCGACACGCTCAGTGACGGCCGGTCGCGCCTTCCTTGCCGCTTTCTCCTTTGCAGGAGCCTTCTCAACAGACTTCGCTTGAAGCTGCGATTCGCTCACCGACACGGGAGCTGCCGTCCCCGTCTGCGTAATGCTGTCAACCGTCGCCAATTCGAGCGCAAGGGACTGCTGAGCCGCATCCCTGTTGACCGCCTCGGAAAACAGCCTCGTGCTGCGAGCCACCATATCCATGTCAACCTGCCCGGCCAACGAATTCAGGGCCGACTTCTCCTCCTCGCCAACTTCGACGAGGTCCTCGCAACCTGACCTGATGAGCAACAAGGAGCGAAGTAGCGCCACTATTTCGCGGCCGAAATGTCGCATGTCCATGCCGCTCTGGTTCGCTGCGTAGACTGACCTCAGTGCAGCCTGCATGTCCCGCGAGACTATGTTCGATATCAGTTGCAGGACGAGGGAACGGTCTGCGACACCGAGGGCGGCACGCACCTCGTCTTCCTGCAGGTCCACTCCATGACTGGCAACGAGCTGCTGCAGCAGGTTTTCCGCATCCCGCAGGCTACCTCCTGCCGCTCTCGCAACGAGCACCAGAGAGTCCTCGCTTGCACTTACGCCCTCTTGTTCGGCGACCGCGCCTAGCTTGGCAACGACGGATGACAGGCCCAGGCGCCGGAAGTTGAAACTCTGGCAGCGCGAAATGATTGTGGGCAACACCTTGTGCAGCTCCGTGGTAGCCAGAACGAACATCACATGCGGGGGCGGTTCCTCAAGCGTCTTCAGCAGAGCGTTCGAAGCCGGGTCAGTGAGCATGTGGACTTCGTCGATGATGTAGACCTTGCGGCGGACCGTGCCTGCCGCGTATCCCACGCGCTCGCGAAGATTCCGTATGTCGTCGATGCCCCTGTTGCTGGCCGCATCTATCTCGACAACGTCGAGACAGCGTCCCTCCGTGATGGAGACACAGGCTTCGCAACGATTGCAGGGCTCACCATCCTGAGAATCAAGACAATTGACGGCTTTGGCAAGGATACGGCCCGTGCTGGTCTTGCCCGTGCCGCGAGGACCACTGAAGAGGTAGGCGTGACCCACCCTGGCCGCGCGCACGGAATTGCGTAGCGTGGTCGTGACCGTCTCCTGGCCAACAACCTCGTGGAACGTCTGCGGCCGCCACTTGCGGTAGAGGACTTCGCCTGACATGGTGCGTACGGGTCTATTATAGATTCAAAGGGACGCCGTGCCCAAGGGGGCGAAGCAAGGATACTAGCTTGAGGTGCTTGCCTCAAGCGCCATGATGGTTGCGTCGAACTCGCGCGCCAATTGGCCCATCAGATGTTGGATTTCAGGCTGCAGCTCGAGCGGAGCAGTATCGAGAGCGCACTCCAGGAGTCCCATAGCTCCCTCGCGGTCCTGAGCAAGGATGGTAGCCACATCGGGCCCTGTGCGCCCTTCAGGCGTCCATGCAGAGTCAGATGCGGGTACACCAAGTCCTCCGATGCACATCTGCCCGATCATGGTGTTGACCTCTGCAGCCAGGTAGATGGCAGTCTCCACATCGCCTCTCTCTGCCATTTCAGACATCTCAACGAGGCGTCTCTCCGTGAACTGGAGCTGGAGTTGAGCGCGTTCGACATCGGACGTCGTGAGCGTCAATTGCATCTGCTCGGTTGCCGTCTTCACAGGATAAAAGAACCCACTGGGGAGGGCATTCACAGAAGCCGCGACGATGCCAATGCCCGCGAGGCAGAACACCAGGGCCGTGGCCATCGCAGTCGCCCACCGGCGCTGCCACCACATGAAGAGCACCCCGGGGCGAACATCTCGCTTTGCCTGCCTAGCGTAGAACATATTGCGCATCCGCACTGCGGCAGTGCGCTTGAAGGCAGGAGACGGCCTTACGCTGTCAAGCTGGTCTACAACCTCCGCGGTAGTCGACAGCAACGGCCCGAGAAGCTCGGCCAGTTCGGGGTCGTCGAAGGTACAATCCTCGACGTTCTCGCCCGCCAGCAGACGCTCCACGTACTCGTCGAACAGATCAGGCAGTCGCTCGCTCATGCAGGTTGCTCCATTAGCTTTCGCAGCGCCACTATGCCGTTATACTGCAGTGCTTTCACAGTACCCGTGCTCTTTCCCAGCGCGTTGGCAACTTCAGTTGTCGAGAGTCCCGCCCCGAATCGAAGCCAGATGACCTCTCGCTGGGCCGGTGACAGTCTCGCTATGTTGTGTCTCACCTTCTCCAATTGCAGATTGTGCTCTGCTATGTCGGCCGGGTCCGGCTCATCAAGCGACAGGACCGTCTCCTCGGAGTCTACCCGTTCAATCCTCTTCTCTCTGCGAATGTGGTCGATCATCTTGTTGTGGGCGATGCGAAAAAGCCAGGATGCAAACGGCACATCGCGCCACTGATATGAACCGATCACCTCAAGTACCTTGGCAAATACCTCCTGTGCCAGGTCTTCGGACTCGGCCTCGTTGCCCAGCCGCACGTACAGATACCGGTACACACGGTCGAAATTGCTCTCGTAGAGCTCAGCGAACGCATCGGCATCTCCCCGGGCCGCCCGGGCAACCAGTTCTTTTTCTTCTAGCGACATCGGTGGATGTCTATTATATAGGCAACGTGCAGATATGGGACTTGGTTTAGGGTGTGACAGTGAACACAGCAATGAACTGCGAAGAACCGGGGGTGCACACGAAGACGGGCTGGCGGCGCGCATCGCCTTGAGAGGCGCGCCGTCAGCCCGTCGAATGTCTCCGACTGAGCGAGACTAGAGACCCCTGGCAGCAACGAACCGGGTCAGGTCAGCCAGTCTGCAACTGTAACCCCACTCGTTGTCGTACCAGGCGAGAACCTTGACCATGTCGCCTTCGAGCACGAGCGTGCTCAGGCTGTCGACGATGGAGCTGGCAGAAGAAGCCCGGAAGTCGATGCTCACCAGAGGCTCTTCGCAGTACTCGAGGATACCGTTCAGCTTGCCATCCGCAGCCGCCTTGAACGCCGCATTCACCTGCTCCGCAGTTACCTTCTGCTTCACATCGGCTACGAAGTCGACCAGGGAAACGGTCGGAGTCGGGACTCGAACTGCCATACCGTCCAGCTTGCCCTTTAGGTCAGGAATGACTACTCCAACAACCCTGGCCGCGCCAGTGGTCGTCGGGATGAGATTCTGTCCTGCGGACCGGGCGCGTCGCAGGTCCTTGTGGAACACGTCGAGAATCTTCTGGTCGTTCGTGTACGAATGGACCGTGGTCATCAGTCCGCGCTCCACGCCGAAATTGTCGTGCAACACCTTCACCACAGGAGCGATACAGTTCGTCGTGCAGGAAGCATTCGAGATGATATGGTGCTTGGCGGGATCGTAGATGTCCTCGTTGACTCCGAGCACGATGGTGGCATCTTCTTTCTTGCCGGGAGCCGAGATGATGACCTTCTTGGCTCCTGCGGTGCGATGCGCTGAGGCTTTCTCAGCATCGGTGAAGAGACCGGTAGATTCGATGACGATATCCACGCCCATGTCACCCCACGGGATGCGTGCAGGGTCTCGCTCCGCGATGACCTTGATGTCGCGGCCGTCGACCTTGATTGCGCCGTCGACTGCCTCAACGGTGCCGGGGTACTTGCCGTAGTTGCTGTCGTACTTGAACAGATGCGCATTCGTTTTCGCATCCGTCAAGTCGTTGACGGCCACCACTTCCACTTCACCACCACCGCGTTCGAGCATGGCCTTCATCACTAGACGGCCGATGCGTCCGAACCCATTGATACCTACTCTGGTTGCCATTGGTTTACCTCCCAGAATGTTACTTGGCCAAATAGACAGTCTTTCCGTCGCGGTCCAGGGGGGCAACCTTTCCTTCGATGGCGAGACGCTTCATCCACGCAAGCACCTCACATACGGCCGCGCGACGGTCGCGCAGGGGAAGGTCGCCATAGTCGGCATCGCTGCCGTTCAGGTGCCATCCAAGCTCTGAGGCGACCTCATACGGCGTCTTCAGTCCTTCCTCAAGGACCGAGAGTACCTGTTGCTTCCGTGCGTGGTGCAGGCGGAGTATCTCTTCGACTCTTATGGACAGGCTGTTGAAGACTGGACCATGACCGGGAAAGACAAAACTCACGGGCATCTCCGACAGGTCTCGCAGGGACTCGACATAGTCGCCTGCGGGGTCATCGCCCGACTGTGGATCGATACCTACGTGTGGAATAGCATCGAAAAGGACGTGGTCACCGCAGAAAAACCTGCGCTTTCGCGGTTCGTACAATCCGATATGACTGGGCGAATGTCCCGGTGTATGCACAACCTCGAACTGAAATGTACCGTTCGACACGGTATCACCTGTGTCAACGACGATATCCGGCTCGACCGGCGTAACGAACTGGCGCGCCCACAGGGTGGCCTCGCGCATTTCTGCCGCCTCGTCACCTGGAACGCCGGCTGCAACAAGCATCGCAACCATCTCGTCCGCAAGACGCTCCGCGTGGACATACCTGGACTCTATGAGCGCCGCCTCTGTGCGATGCATGACGATCTTGGCCTGACACAAATCTCGAAGCTTCGAGGCGAGGCCATAGTGGTCGGGGTGTATGTGCGTCACTACTATCCAGTTGATATCCTCGAAAGAGAGCCGGTCGACACGCAGCTCTTCTCGAAACGCCCAGACGGCCTCTGAGCTGTCCCATCCGCAGTCCACGAGAATGCTGCCCTTGGAGCCCTCGATGACGTACGCGTTGGTCTGCCTCTCCATACCCTCAGGGAATGGAATGCGAAGCTGGTGGACTCCCGAGATCATCTCCACGGCGAACCTACTAAAGGTTATAGAAGGCATCCATACCGGGATACCTTGCAGCGCTTCCGAGTTCTTCTTCGATTCGCAGCAACTGATTGTACTTGGCGACACGCTCTCCGCGAGCAGGTGCGCCGGTCTTGATGAAGCCCGCGTTCATCGCAACCGCCAGGTCCGAGATAGTGGTGTCCTCAGTCTCGCCCGAACGGTGGCTGATGACGGCGGTCCAGCCTTCCTTCTGCGCACGTTCCACAACAGACATCGTCTCGGTGAGCGTGCCTATCTGGTTGACCTTGATGAGAATCGAGTTTGAAGCCTTGAGCTCAATGCCCTGCATGAGCCGTTTCATATTGGTCACGTAGAGGTCATCGCCAACCAACTGGACCTTCTTGCCGATGCGTCCCATGAGCATGCGCCACCCATCCCAGTCTTCCTCTGCCAGTCCATCTTCAATGCTCATGATGGGGTAGTCCGTCACCCACTTAGAGTAGAGCTCCACCATGCCGGTGTTGCTCAGTGTCTGCCCATCGCGCTCGAGGATGTACTTTCCATCCTCGTAGAAGCTGCTCGAGGCGGGGTCAAGCGCGAGCACGAAGTCCTTGCCCGGCGCATAGCCTGCCTTCTCCACAGCCTCGAGAATCAACTCGACCGCCTCCCTGTTGGAGGACACTGCCGGGGCAAAGCCGCCCTCGTCGCCCACCGTCGTGCCAAGACCCTTAGAGTGCAAGACCGACTTCAGGTTCTGATAGACCTCACAACTCATCCGAAGAGCCTCAGAGAACGTGCTGCCACCTACGGGGGCAATCATATATTCCTGAAAGTCGGTGGAGCCGATGGCGTGCTTGCCGCCATTGAACACATTCAAGAGTGGGACCGGAAGGGTAGTCGAATTCGAGCCGCCGAGATAGCGATACAGCGGGATTCCCACAACGGCTGCCGCCGCCTTGGCGGTCGCCATGGAAACGCCAAGGATAGCGTTCGCGCCAAGCGTTCCCTTGTTGTCAGTGCCATCCAGTCCGATCAGGACTGCGTCCACTTCAGCCTGTTGCAGGACCGACAGCCCGTTGATAGCGGGAGCGATGGTCTCAACTACATTGCGTACCGCTGCCGACACACCTTTGCCGCCGAACTTGCTTTTGTCCCCATCGCGCAGCTCAACGGCCTCGTGGATGCCGGTGCTGGCGCCCGAGGGCACCTCGGCACGGCCACACACTCCGCTGCGCGTTATGACATCAACTTCGACGGTAGGGTTGCCGCGAGAGTCGATGATCTCCCTAGCCTTTACTTCCGCGATGCGGGTTGCTTCCCCAAGTACAGTCACCTTGTCGTGCTCCTTTCAGCCACAAGTTTCATTGCAATATCAACCGCCTCGTGCGCGCTCGCAGCCTCCACTATGGGGCTCTTGTCCGCACCGTGTCGGGATATGCTCCAACTATCAATCCCGACGACAGGGGTGCCGGAATCCAGGGCGAACGCTATCTCGCTGAGGGTGCCATAGGCACCTCCGACGGCAATCACTACGTCCGCAGACCGCGCCACCGCCAGATTGCGCGCCTGGCCGGTGCCTGCCGCAATAGCCAGAGAGACCCACTCGTTCGCAGAGTGTCGGTCATTTCCAGGAAGGATGCCAACTGTGAAACCGCCGTTCGTGCGCGCACCCCGGCAGGCCGCCTTCATCACACCCCCCAAACCTCCGCAGATGAGAATGGCGCCATCCTGAGCGAGACGAGCGCCGACTTCTTCGGCAATAGCCGCCTCCACATCGGAGCATTCTCCACGACCTATTACAGCAACCACCCCCGGCATCGTCCGTATACTACACTAGTTGTAGCGATTCATTGCAACGTCGATGCCCCTCGTCAGGGCACAGTCGAGAGCGTCGCACGTCTTGTCGACTACCTCTTCCAAAACCTTCTCTTCAGCATTGGTAAATCGCGAGAGCACGTAGTCAACGAGGGAACCGTCGAATGGCTGCTCCTGCGAGTCTTCCGCGGTACCGATGCCTATCCGTATTCGTGGGAACTGCTCCGATTCCAGAGCGGAGATGATTGACTTCATGCCATTGTGTCCACCCGAGCCACCGGCTGCACGAACACGGAGAGTGCCGATAGGGAGCGCCACCTCATCGTAGACCACCAGCAGGTTATGCACGGGAATGCGGAACGACTGCACCAGGCTGACAGCAGCAAGCCCGCTGAGGTTCATGAATGTGCGCGGCTTGGCAAGGATGATGCGCATTCCGTCCACCTGCACCTCGGCGAGGCGGGAGCGGGCGCCGGTCCGAGTGAAGCGCCCGCCATGACGCCGTGCAAACTGGTCCACGCACCGAAAGCCGATGTTGTGCCGGGTGCCTGCATACGCGGGCCCCGGGTTCCCCAGTCCCATAACGACGGTGGTATTCACGACGACGGGAATTATAGTGGAGCGCCAACACTGGGCCAAGCATCACCGCACAAGAACGTTTACCTTGACACTTGAACGGCCCAGCGATACCATTCCTCGAGTGTCGCACGAGCGTTAGATACAGATTCAAACGGCTCGTTCGGCACTCTTTTTTGTGTGTCGCGTACGACCAAACGCGGCCACGGTACAAATTCAGGGAGGTATCTGAATGTTTTACGAAGTCAACGTCCCAGATGCCGGCGCGGACAAGATTGCCGCACTGGTAACCCTGCGACCCGCTGCGTCCCGACGGCTCATCGCAAAGGCCACCGTAGAGCTGCCCGAAGTCAAGAATGCGATGAAGAAGGGCATCATCATCATCGCTCGCGGCATCACTGCGGCCTACGTCAGCGAGGAGATGTTCAACATCACCGTGGAGCCCAAGTCGTTCCAGACGGCGGGACTGATTGTGAACAGCGCCACCAACGCGAACACCTCGCCACCCCCTTGCACGATGCACGTCATCCGCGATGGCAAGGTAGTCGAGAACGCGGACTCCAACAAGGAGATCCTCGACTTCGGCCCCAAAGATGTCATGATTAAGGGCGCCAATGCAATCGACCGCGACGGCAACGCCGGCATCATGGCCTCGTCCGTGAAGGGCGGTACCTGGGGCATGTTCACGCCCATCTTGACCGGCAGAAACTCGCAACTCATCATTACTGCGGGTCTCGAGAAGCTCGTCCCGTCCGTGTGGGAGGCCTGCGAGCACAGCGGCATCTACTACTACAAGTACAGCATGGGCCTGCCCGCCAAGCTATCACCGGCCATCTGCCCCAAGGTTGTGACCGAAATCGAGGCACTCGGCGTTCTCTGTGGCGTCAAGGCCTACCACGTCTGCTCCGGCGGCGTCGGTGGCTCCGAGGGCGCGGTCACGCTGTCTGTTGAAGGCGTCGAGGCCAATGTGAAGAAGGCTCTCGAACTGGTGAACTCGCTGAAGAACGAGCCGCCGACGTCCTGCGAGCCCACGTACTTCGTCAGCTCACCTGAGGACTACAAGTTCGATGCCAACGAGCAGCTCCTGACTCTTGGCGGAATGTAGTGCCGGCAGTTTCCACGAAACCACCAGCGAGGGCCCGCTTGCGCGAGCCCTCGCTTTGTGTTGCGGAGCACTGCCCACAACCGGCGACACGGAATATTGACGGTGTTGGTCCTGTGCTCTACAGTGACACGTTGAGACAGCCATTGCGTGTACAAGGCTAGTCCCCATCCAATTAGGAGGAACCATGAAGCTTGCACGAATCGAATACCAGGGTGCTCCGAAGTGGGGCATCATCGAGGGCGAGGACGTCTTCGCGCTCGAAGGCGACCTGTATGGTGAGTTCTCCAAGGGAACAAAGCTGTGCTCTCTCGGCGACGCGAAGTTGCTGGCCCCTTGCGAGCCAACCATCATCGTGGCTGCGGGCCTCAACTACATGGGTGAGGTCAAGCACCTCGGTGCCGAGGTACCGAAGGAGCCATCCCTCTTCTTCAAGCCACAGACAACCGTTCATGACCCCGGAGTGACGCTTCCCTACCCCAGGATAACCGACAACCTTTCGCACGAGGCAGAATTGTGCTGCGTAATGAAGAAGACGGCGCGCTTCGTGTCAGAAGAAGAAGCGCTTGACTGCGTACTTGGCTACACGTGCGGCAACGACATCGGCATGATGGACATCCTGGCGCACGACAACAAGCTGATTACCAGGGCGAAGGGCTTTGACGGCTCCTCCGCGTTGGGCCCCTGGATCGAGACCGACCTTGACCCCACCAACCTGGGTATCAAGGGCATCATCAACGGCGAGGTCATCCAGGATTCCAATACGAGAGAGATGATCTTCAGCGCGGCCCACATCATCAGCTACATCTCCAACTTCATGACTCTTCGCCCCGGCGACGTTGTCTTCACGGGCACGCCTGAGAACGGGCACTACCCCGTCAAGATCGGCGACGTCATGGAAGTCGAGATCGAGGGCATCGGCAAGCTCACGACACCCGTTGGCCCCAAGGACCTGTAGTTCCAGAAATCACGCAGTGAGGCTGCCCGTCAGGCGCCGGTCATCGGCGCGGCGGGTAGCCTCACCGTGAACACCGCACCACCTATCTCCGCATTGGCCACCGCGATCGATCCCCCGTGTGCCACCACGATTGCGCGAGTGATAGTGAGTCCAAGTCCTGCCCCCGTACGCACTCCCTGTTGGGACCATTCGAGAACATGCTCGACCTTCTTTTCGGGATACCGCACTTCTCGCCAGCACGGAATGTGAGAACTTCCGCGGCTTGCTCCATTACATCTCCAACGCAGACAGCGTCTGTCTCAACGCTATTCGCCCGGCACGTATCGAGTTGACGGCCGACTCGTAATGCAGGTGTCTTGCGCCTGTAAACGCAGGGTAGAATCGACCATCTTCCGCATACCTGCGGGGCCGATTCGACAGGGACAGAGGTCAGCGGCGTAATATCAGGCGCGACGACGGCGGTTCCCCACGAAGGAGTCTCAGCTATGGATACGGCAGTGCGCGAGTTCCACTTCCCTGTTGGATACCACCCGTTTCACAGCAGCCAGGTATTTAACTTCCAGATGAACCGCTGGCACTCGCTGGGCTACGCGCGCTACGAGGACATGGCCGAGGTCGGAGCACGCATTGCGTCCTTCCATGATTGGAAGAAGGAGATGATGGCTCTTGCCAAGCGAGCCGCGTCCGAGGGGCGAACCGTCAACGCTGCCTTCTACTGTCGCGCAGCAGAGTTCTACACGTGGGCCAGTGACCCTGACAAAGACATCCTGTACGACCGCTTCTCAGAGCTGTTCTACTTGGCCTACGGAGACGACGGTATTGAGAGACTACGGATACCGTACGGCGACAGGACTCTGCCCGCGATTCGGCTATCGCCGGCTGGCCAGTCAGCCATGGGCACCATCGTCATGCACGGTGGATTCGACTCGTTCATCGAGGAGTTCTACTCCTGGATGTGCCACTTCGCCCGGGAAGGATACGAGGTCGTTGCCTTCGAGGGGCCTGGCCAGGGCGCCGCGCGCCGCAAACAGAAGATTCCCTTCGACCCGTCATGGGAGCAGCCGGTCGGCGCGGTGCTGGACCACCTCGGACTTCAGGACGTCACCCTACTCGGCATCTCGATGGGCGGGTGGCTCTGTTTCAGGGCCGCAGCCTTCGAGCCGCGGGTGAAGCGCGTCATCGCGTCGGGCGTGGCATACGACTACATGAAGATTCCGCCGACAGTCTCACAGTGGCTCTTCAAGCTATTCCTGAACCACTTTGGCGGGTTCCTGGTCAGCCAGGCACACAAGAAGATGCAGAAGGACCCCATGCACATGTGGTCACTTGGGCAGTTGATGTACATCACGATGCAGGACGACATCCTAGAGGCAATGAAAGCGGCGCAGTGGATGAGTGCCGAGAACCTTCACTCAGACAGAGTGACCCAGGATGTCCTGATTCTCACAGGGAAAGAAGACCACTTCATCCCGCTGAAGATGCACAGGATGCAGTTCAGAGCCCTGGTGAACGCGAGTTCAGTAGTCGGCAGGGTTTTCACGAGGGAAGAAAGCGCTCAGAATCACTGCCAGATAGGCAACGTGGGCCTGGCCCTCTCGGTCATGACAGACTGGCTGGCGCACCACATGTGACTATGGGCGGACTCGACGCCCGCCCATAGTGAAGAAGCCGTGAGATAGGTGCATTGCACCCCGCTGAGAGCTAGATATGCTTCTCGGCGAAGTCGCCGGCCCACGGCAGTTTATACATCTGGTTCTGGTACGCCTTGACCATCAGGAGAATCCAGAGCACAAGGCCCACAATCCCCAACAGCCAACCAACAATCCAACCAATCACAGGAATGACACTCAGGATTATGCTCGCAACAGTCAGCGCTCCAAAGACCACGATGGACTGCATAGCATGGAATCGAACGAACCGGTTCTCCTTCTCTACCAGGAAGAACACCAATCCCGTAATCCAGCCAACTATGTAGCAGAGCAATCCCGCTACGTTCGGTTCAAGCCCCGTGCTTGTCTTCTCTCCAGCCATGCCGAAACCTCCTTCGTCTACAAGACTTGTCACGACAATAGATTGCCGCATACAGGTAAGTCAATAGGCCACGAACTGAGTGGGGAGGGCTCCTGGCCCTCCCCACGAATCAACGACGGAAAGAGAAACGCCTACCAGGCGCCCTTTGCCTTTTTCCACGGGTGCGCTCTGAGCACGTCCTCCCTGATCTCCGTACCCCAGCCCGGTCCGGTGGGAATCTTCATGCGTCCATCCACAACCTCGGGAACGTTCGTCATCAGCTCGCTCTTGATGGGCAGCTCATCCACGTCGGTCTCCATGATGTGGACATTCGGCAGCACCGCGCAGAGGCTCGCGCTGATGAAGGTGGACAGATGGCTGTAGTAGTTGTGCGGCGCCATGTTGTATTCAAACACCTGGGCCAGTTCACCCACCTTCTTCGCCTGGCTGAAGCCAACCCACGGGACATCCACCATAAATACGTCGGCGCTCCGATTCTGGAAGTACGGCAGGAACTCACGCATGTAGATGAGGTTCTCGCCCGTACACAGTGGAGTCCTGCTGGAGTCGCGTATATTCCGCATCGCCTCAGGACTGTACATGTCGATTTCGAGCCACATGAGCTTGAACGGCTCGAGCAACCGTGCGATACGGATACAACTCTCGGGCTTGAAGTTGAAGTTGAGGTCGAGACAGATATCGATGCTTGGGCCGACCGCGTCGCGGAACGTCCCGATGAGCGTCTCAATGTGCGAGAGCATGGCATTGCTCGCCACGCCATCCGTCGTCCCTGGTCCACCGCCGAAACCGTGGAAGTGCGCCGATGAAGGGTCGCCGGGGAGAAGGATGTTTGTCTTCAACGCGGTGTAGCCGCTGGCGACCACCTCTTTGCCGAGGGCATGTATGTCATCCATGGTTCGTATCGGAGGAGTCCCCAACTGGGGATAGAGGGCGCGAGTTGTACCGCAATGCGACCAGTAAAGGCGCAGGTCGTCGCGAGTCGGTCCGCCGAACAGCTCCACCACGGATATTCCAAGTGCCCTGGCCTTGATGTCAATGAGTGCAAGCTCAACGCCTGCCGCCGCCTGTGCCCTGACACCGAGCGGCGACTGAATGCCAAGCCTTGCCATATCGGCGAATCGCATCTCGAATGCTCTCGGGTCTTTGCCGACCAGGATGTTCTTAATGTCCTCGACAGCACCTTGAACAGCAAAAGGGGCTCTCGGGACGCTACATTCGCCCCAACCGACGATTCCTTCGTCCGTAGACACCTTGACGAAGGTCCAGGACTGCCATCCCGCATCAAACACAAAGGCTTCGATATCGGTAATCTTCATTGCGAACCCTCCTAGGTTGCTGAGTGCGGCCAGTGTACCAGACGAGGGAAGTCACCTGAACGTGAGAAGACCATGATACGGAGGGAAATGCTCGACAGGACCGGGAGCGCGCCCGATTGCGAAGAGTGAGGGGAACGCCCGATAGTGGCGTTCCCCTCACATCGTTAATTTGCCGGGACTACACCGGAGCATCAACGTCGTAGACGGCGGAGGCTATCGTATTGCCCTCAGCTATCCACGCTTCGTAGTCGTCCCGAAACTCACCGGTAGGCTCGAGTACCCGCTCGATCTCATGTTTGAAGTCGGCAGGAGGCACGTCGAGTGCCTCACCGGCGGAAAGGGCCGCTCCTTCAGAGGCCAGGTAGTCGAAACTCGACACGATGGTCAGGGGAACGTCGACGCTCCCCTGCATCACACGGACCAGCTCCGAGATGTGTACTCCACCACCCGCAACCACGACGTTCGGATTGTCGCCCCTGGCGCGCACGATACCGTTAATCATTCGTGTGAGAGTGAAAGCCACTCCCTTGAGTATCGCGGACGATAGTGATGCGCTGTCAGTGCGCATATCCATGCCCGTGAGGGTTCCCCTAAGATCGGCGCTCCAGAATGGAGTGCGCTCTCCATGCAGCCACGGAAAGAACCTCTCTCCTCCCTGCTGAACACTCACCTCGTCGATGGGCCAGTTCGCCTTGCGCGCCCAGTTGAGGACGGAGCCTCCGTTGGAGGAGATAGCGCCGTTCACGTAACGCGTCTCGTCCACAATCAGGGTCCAGAGCTTGTCGGACCCGTTGTGACGGACCGTAGTAGACAGTTCACGGGCTGCCATCGTCGTGCCCACATTCGCGGCGACTGCGCTGGTATCCTTGCCCGCATAGCTGGCTGAGATGCCATCGCCAAGACCGGGGACCACGAGTATTTTCTGTCCGTTGACAGTGGTCTCGCCAACGCCAACGTTGTGGTACTCGAGCCGGGGCAGCTCGTCGTCGCGGAAGTCCAGCTTGTCCATCAGGGGTCTGTTCCAGTCCTTCTTGCGGATGTCGAGCAGCCCCGAAGCCGAACCCGTGCCGAAATCGATGACTCTCTCACCCGTCAGGCTCTCGATAAGACACTCCTTGAAGCCGTACGGTTTGAAAGACGTGTCGCCATTGACCTTCGCGGTCATCAGCTTGTACACGGGATAGAGGATGTCCATGTAGCAGCCCGAGCCTTCAAGCAGGCCACGAGCTTCTCGTTCAGCCTCCTGGTTCCGCTCCCACGGACAGTTCCATTGATACGCGTACCGCACGCCGTCCTTGACCCCGACGACTGAGTACATAGCCGTCGTAATGGCCAGCGAGCGAACCGTGAACTCCTGAGTCAGGCTGTCCAGTAGCTGCTCGACCACGTCAACATACATGCTGACCGGCACGATTCCCGTATCGAGGTCGTCGCGCTGGTACTCAAGACGCCGGTATCCGGCCACGGCACCGGTTGCCAACTCAACCGCGGTGCACTTCACCGCACTCGTGCCGACATCCAGGCCAAGACTGACTTCCTTCTTCATGCCAAAGCTCCCCAGTCAATCGTTGTGTTCAGACGGCCTTCTTCCCATTCACAGCCCGCGCCGACGGGCGACTCACTGCCGTCGGCCCATGGTACCGAAACCAGAACGGGGTGGTCGATACTCTCGCAGGGAACCGTGTCTGTTCCCTGCTCAAGCCATCACAACCACCCCGAGATGGTGTCTCAACCACACCGCAATCGCCACGTGCCCCTGCGGGCCACGCAACTGCTAGATGACGTTGTGCGAACCAGTGGTGAACTCGAGGCCAAGGGTCTCGAAGCCCGCCGCGATTTCCTTCTTGATTTCGGCGTACTTGGGATCGGAGAAAGGAGGCAGGAACATGGGCTTGCGAGGGAATCCTGCA
>Ga0272443_10002157_pt1 | contig 25973 bp, 22 predicted proteins | sample SSMAcet12_FD_193581 | JGI IMG/M metagenome (GOLD analysis project Ga0272443, IMG submission 193581) | Marine sediment archaeal communities from Little Sippewissett salt marsh, Falmouth, MA, United States - SSM-Acet-12 | ecosystem: Environmental > Aquatic > Marine > Wetlands > Sediment ... | reverse complement strand
CCGTTTTTTGGATTTTGGCCGACGCTTATATATTGCGGTGCCTCATTTTGAATCAAATGCTTTGATTGAAGGGCGTAGCGTGGTATATCTATTTGATATTATTGTTTTTATGTGGTATGGGGTAAATAGCAAATCTCAGCATTGTCCCAATGTCATGGAGTTGGCGTAAAGCAAGTTTCAAAGCACAGAGAAAATCTCTGCTCCAAAGCGCATATACCCGGTGTACACCGCTTTACATTCCCATCACAATCGAGATCTGCGAGTCATGCCTCCTGAGGCTCACAACAATCAGTCAGTCCTCAAACATCTCTAACCCTTCGGAAATTGGATCCTTTCACCTTGCCGTCACTGTCTATAGTTCAGCCAGCCAGGTCAAAACGATCAAGGGTCATCACCTTGTGCCAGACCGCAACGAAATCATTGACAAACTTCTGCTTTGCGTCGGCACTGGCATAAACTTCCGCGATGGCTCGAAGTTGCGAGTTCGACCCAAACACGAGATCGACGGAAGTGGCAGTCCATTTGACCTCACCCGTCTTGCGGTCCCGTCCTTCGAAAAAGAACTCGCATCTGGGGGATTTCCGCCACTCCGTATTCATGTCCAGCAGGTTAACAAAGAAATCATTGGTCAAGGTCTCTGGTTGCTTGGTGAAGACACCGAGTTGAGGGTCTCCAACATTTGTACCCAGGACCCGCATGCCGCCGATCAGAACGGTCATCTCTGGGGCCGTGAGCGTGAGCAGGTGCGCCCGATCGACCAGCATCTCTTCCGCCGGTCTGTCGAGTTTGTGACCAATGAAGTTGCGGAACCCGTCTACGCTCGGTTCAAGAACGGCGAATGAGTCAACTTCAGTCATCTCCTGTGATGCGTCAGTACGCCCGGGCGAGAAGGGAACCTCAATGTCGTGCCCGGCCCTCTTTGCTGCTTCCTCCACGGCTGCACACCCGCCCAGCACAATCAGATCGGCCAGCGACACCTTCTTGCCGCCGGACTGTGCGCTGTTGAAATCCTGTTGGATTTTCTCAAGTGTCTGCAAAACCTTTGCGAGCTCAGCCGGTTGATTGACTTCCCAATCCTTTTGCGGTGCGAGGCGAATGCGTGCTCCGTTCGCTCCACCCCGCTTGTCGGTCCCTCGGAATGTGGACGCCGATGCCCATGCGGTTGAGACCAATTGCGAAACGGACAGGCCGGAGGCGATAATTCTATCCTTCAGGTCAGCAATTTCCTGTTCCCCAATCAACTCATAATCAACCTCGGGAACAGGATCCTGCCAGATCATTACCTCTTCCGGAACATCTGCGCCGAGATAGCGCGAGCGGGGACCCATGTCGCGGTGGGTCAGCTTGAACCATGCTCGAGCGAAGGCGTCCGCAAACGCCTCCGGGTTCTCAAGGAAACGCCGCGCGATCTTCTCATAGATCGGGTCGAACTTCAGCGCCAGATCTGCCGTGGTCATCATCGGCCGGTGCTTCTTCGACGGGTCGTGCGCGTCAACGACCATGTTCTCCGGGGCTACGTCCTTGGCCAGCCACTGATGGGCCCCGGCCGGGCTCTTGACCAGCTCCCACTCGTATGTGAACAGCATCTCCAGATAGCCCATGTCCCACCTGGTCGGGTTCGGCTTCCAGGCGCCTTCGATACCGCTGGTGATTGTATCACCGCCTTTGCCACTTCCGAAGCTGCTCTTCCATCCGAGGCCTTGCTCCTCGATGGGCGCGGCCTCAGGTTCCGGGCCGACAAGGGCCGCATCGCCTGCGCCATGGCATTTGCCGAAGGTGTGCCCGCCAGCGACGAGTGCGACCGTCTCTTCGTCATTCATCGCCATTCGCGCGAAGGTCTCGCGCACGTCACGGGCCGACGCAACCGGATCAGGATTACCGTTCGGTCCTTCCGGGTTAACGTAAATCAGGCCCATCTGCACGGCGGCCAGGGGGTTCTCGAGTTTCCGGTCACCGGAGTAGCGCTTGTCGCCAAGCCATTCGCTCTCGGATCCCCAATAGATATCCTCCTGGGGTTCCCATACGTCTTCACGGCCTCCAGCGAATCCGATCGTCTTGAACCCCATCGATTCGAGAGCCACGTTACCCGTTAAGACCATCAGGTCCGCCCACGAGATTTTGCTGCCGTATTTCTGCTTGATCGGCCAGAGCAACCGACGCGCCTTGTCGAGGTTCGCGTTGTCCGGCCAGCTGTTGAGGGGCGCAAAGCGTTGGGTGCCGTAACCTGCACCCCCGCGGCCGTCGCCCATGCGGTATGTGCCTGCGCTGTGCCACGCCATCCGGATAAAGAGCGGTCCGTAGTGTCCATAGTCTGCGGGCCACCAGTCCTGGGAATCGGTCATCAGCGCCTCTAGGTCCTTCTTCAGGGCATCCAGGTCAAGTTTCTTAAATTCCTCGGCGTAATTGAACGCCTCGCCCATCGGATTGCTCTTAGCGGAATTCTGATGAAGTATCTTCAGGTTCAGTTGATTTGGCCACCAGCTCTGAACCGACATGGCCCCAGCGGACGTATGCCTGTAGGGTCCGGCCTGCTTACCCATGACCGGGCATTTGCTATCGCTCTGCGTAGTTTTCCCGGAAGCAGATTGGGCCGATACCAAGCCGGCATCAATCCCTACCCAAAAACCAAAAACCAACGCAATAAGCCAAATTAGTCGTGTTCCTCTAATCCGTCGCATCGTGTGTCTATGAGTCGTTTCGTTCATTACGGGGCACCTGCTCGCGGTTGTGTTATGTGTCATGTGATTCCTCCTTATGTTTGATTGAAGCCGATAAGCCAGTCAACACCCCCCTTAAAAGAGTGGCTTGAATGGTGACTCTAAAACGTCTAAAAATGTAAATAAAGTGAATTCGAATGACAAATATCAAAGCCCAAATTTCAAATGAATGTCAAATGAAAAATGCCAAAAAAATTCTATGTCCACCCATTAAATGAACTACCCCGCCGCAGAGGAGCGGGGTATCTATAAAGGCAATAAGACGCCGCAAGCGGCGGGGAATTATCCCTCGTCCGCCTCTGGCGGATTCAAACGAAGTATACACCCGTGAAGATACACAATTGGAAAAAGATACATCACTGATCGTTTTGTAACCCTTTTTGACATTGGGACTTTGGATTTCATTCAACATCTGGATTTTTTTAATAATTAAAGTTTTTTTGAATCAGATAATTCAATAGATTACGTTATTCAATTAAAGTAAATTCTCAAGGACAAAATGGCGTTGTTTTAGTGCAGCCCTGTGAAATTGTACCCAAGGTGTGTCATAGAATCCGGGTTTCATCGGAAACCGAAGCCGTTTGAAATCAGAGGATTCAAAGTCATCCCAATCGACATCTCTCTTTTTTCGTGGTTCAAGTGCATCCTTTCTCCAATCCCGGCGATGATAAAAAAACTTTTCCGGATCAATCAGATCGCTAAAGGTCTCTTGCCACATGGCACAGCGATTATCGATTTCCGCCTCGGGATCAGTAAACAGATCTTCAATTTTGTCCTTCATTTCGTCCCAGGGTACGGGATGATCAGAGACGGATTTATCCGCTGCATATAAGAGGGTGTAGATCGTCTCAGCAGCGTCTAAGAATTCTTTCGTGTTATATCGAGGCGGAATCATTTTCCTGGGTTTGTGTTTTCGATATTTCCACACCCGGTAGGATTGATCAGGAAAATAACCGGCCTCGGCATGACCAATCTGGGGCAAGAAATCAAGATAGATATTCTCTAATATCAGACGCTCCCACTGATCCCCATCATGAATTTGAATGTTTTCCACATCATTTTCTTTATGATGTCTACCCGAAAACCCCTGATGCGACCATGTATCGGCCAATGTATGCAAAGCCACACCCATCCGGCAGAGACGGTACAGACCGTCACCCTCCTTTTGTGCTTCATTCCATATCATATGCGCAAAAACTGAGTTGGGCTCCGTGATAAAAGGATCCTGGGCGGTCTTGAGGGGTCTGGGCGGTAGAAAATGAAAGGGTATAAAAATCCTTTTCTGTGCAGACCACTCATAGGAATCCAAACCATATTGTGCTGTCCGTACCGGATCGAATATCATGTCACCCACTTTGATGGGCTCACTCTCAGTTGCGTCATCGACGTATTGGGAGGCATAAGCGATTGTGAGTGCCTCGTCTTCCAAAAAACCCGCCGCTTTGGCGAGCACGCCAACGCAATAGTAGTGAAAATCCTTAAGCATCCCTTTCTCCTTTTCTGCTTAACGCGTATTTTTTTTGAATTTTATCTCCATTTTTTTGCCCAAATGTCTACTCGATCAAAGGCATTATTGATCTCTTCTTCGGTCGCCCCGAATGACATGCGGATGTGCCCTTCTCCTGACGGCCCAAACCCATTTCCGGGAATCGTAATGACCTTTGCTTCATACAAAAGCCCCAATGATACGTCCATGGACCCCATTTCCTCGATCATAATCTTTGGAAAGACATAATAGGCGCCTCTGGGTTTTATGTAGGAGAAGACATGCGAAAGACTGTTTAATCGCTCGCAAGCCATTTCTCTTCGGGATGACAGCCTGGCAACGAGTTGTTCAATACTTGCATCCCCCTCCCCTTCCTTTCCGTTAGTTGCTTTCAGGGCTGTCAGGGCCGCATATTGCGAAATTCTTGGCGCACAAATGGCAAAGGCATCATGGACTTTCAATACCTGGTCAACGATACGGGCGCTTGCGACCATGTACCCGACCCGCCACCCCGTCATACAGAACATTTTGGAAAAACTATAGGTTGTGATAAGATTCTTCTTTAGATCGGGGATAGCCGTTAAGCTGAAATGGGGCAAATCGTCGTAAACCAAAAAATCATAAGCTTCATCATTAAGTATAAAAAGATTGTGATCCAATGCAATTTGAGCCAGCGTCTCAAGTTCCGCTCGAGAAAAAACAGCGCCGGTTGGATTCATGGGATTACAGAGAAAAATCGCTTTTGTTTTGGGAGTAATCGCCCTTTTGAAGCCCTCGAGATCCAGTTTCCATTCCTGATCCTCAATAAGCGGCACAAAAACAGGTTTTCCCTCGGCAAAAAGAATCTGTTCAATATGGGAAGAATATGTCGGGGAAGGAATTAAGACCTCGTCACCCCGTTCAATAATCGTGGCCGCAGCGGCAGCGAGGGCTTCCATTGCGCCACAGCTTATAAAAATCTCTTTTTCAGGGTCGACCCTGATGTTTTTCGTTTGCTGAAGGTACCGTGAAATTTCAATTTTCAATTCGGGAAGCCCCGGTTGTAGTGAATATTTCCCAATAGCAGGGTCGTTCCTCAATGCCTCGATGACAGCCTCACGAATGAATGCGGGCGTTTCAAAAGACGGAATTCCCTGACCCAGGGATATGCATCCGTCCACCTTGCTTGCGAGCACGGGCATCTGTTTAATCGCTGAAACGCTGATTTGGGCAACCCGCTTGGCTATGCCCGCCGTGTCTTCCTTTTGTCCGACACGCCTGTAAACTGATCTTTCACCCATAAAATTTTGACTCCTTAGTTTATACCCTAACCATAAGAAAGCAGTCTCTCTGGATACGGATATTACAGACATCATAAGGGATATACGGCAATATCTCAAATATTTATTTGAATGACACGTGTTTGGTAATATTATATAATGTATACCCAAACGTTGCATAAATATTTGGTCCAAAAGCGCTTTGCTCGGTCTATATCAGGCCATCAAGAAACGATTGCCCATTTTCAAGATCTCATCGTATGTTTAAACCGCTTTCGTCCTTGAAAATGCTCAATCGCCCCTTGCTGACCCAATCTATACCGTTTTGAACTCAAATTTTATGCAACGTTGGGGTATACTCATCATAAACAAAACCTGGTTTTTTTATAAACGAGGTCAACTGATTGTTGTCAGTTTAACACGAAAATATTTTTGAGAGGCATAACCCTATATGGAACTTCATTTCACCCGAACGAACGGCCCGGCCGACGAAGCTATTGATCAACTCATTGAACTCGTAGGGGATATTTATCACCCGGATATTGTGCGGGAAATGATATTGGCTTCGCTAAAGGCAGGTCAGGAAAATAATGAAACGGCCGATCTGAAACTTATGAATACCAGCTTGAAGGAGATGCGGTTCACCGCCAAAGTGTTCGAACCTTATCACAAGGTGAAAAAGGTTTCGGTCTTCGGATCTGCCAGAACCCAATCAGATGAATTCATCTACGAAATGGCATGTCATCTGGGACAAAAATTATCCAAGGCAGGCTATATGGTCATTACAGGAGGAGGCCCTGGCATCATGCAGGCGGTGAATGAAGGGGCGGGTACCGAGCACTCCTTTGGCGTCAGTATACGGCTTCCCTTTGAACAGGAAACCAATCCCATCCTCGACGGCCACCCCCGAAACATCATGTATAAGTACTTCTTCACCCGAAAAGTCGCCTTTCTGAAGCAGTCAGATGCGATTGTGCTTTTTCCCGGGGGATTTGGGACATTGGATGAGGGCATGGAAACGCTGACCCTTGTTCAAACCGGTAAGCGTAATCCCCTGCCCCTTATCTTTGTGGATGAACCCAGGGGCACCTATTGGTTGCAGTGGCTCAAATTTTTGGAAAGAGAACTTTTGGCCCAGGGGAATATCAGTGCAACGGATTTCAGCCTGTTCGAACGCGTTGAATCAGTGGATGATGCCGTGAAGAAAATTGATCGTTTCTACCACCGGTACCATAGCCTGCGATACGTTAAAGAAAAACTGGTGCTGCGTCTGACCTCAGGGATTGATCCATTAATGGTCAATGAACTCAAGTCCCGTTTCTCCGACATTTTGATACCCGGTGGCGACCTTCTCCTCTCCGGTCCCCTGCCGGTAGAAGCCGATGAGCCTGAAATCGCCCACCTTCCAAGGCTTATTGTTGATTTTGACCGACGAGATTTCGGCCGCCTGCGAGATCTTGTTAATGCAATAAATGCCTGCTGAAAGGATGGAGTTTCACTCGTCTTGAAAGAGCTCGGTACTCAGATATCGCTCACCCGTACTGGCCAGGATGGTCACGATTTGTTTTCCTGAGTTTTCGGGTCGTTTGGCTATTTCAAGGGCTGCCGAGACCGCAGCCCCTGAAGAAATACCGCACAAAATTCCTTCATGTCTTGCCAGGTCTCTTCCAACCTCAAATGCCTGATCATTGGTGACGGTGACGATTTCGTCAATGATCCGGGTATTTAGCACCTCCGGGATGAAACCAGCGCCGATTCCCTGGATCTTGTGGGGACCCGGTTCGCCTCCTGAGAGAACAGGTGAATCACTGGGCTCAACCGCTACAGTTTTAACGGAGGGTTTTCGCTCTTTGATGACTTCAGATATCCCGGTGATGGTTCCGCCGGTTCCCACCCCGGCAACCAGAATATCCACCCCTCCCCCGGTATCCTGCCATATCTCCTCGGCTGTGGTTTTGCGATGGATCCCGGGATTGGCCGGGTTAGCGAATTGATTGGGCATGTAAACATCCGTCGACGCGGAGACTATTTCCTGAGCATTTTTAATGGCCCCTTTCATCCCCTCTTTTCCTGGGGTGAGAACCAGTTCAGCGCCCAGGTGCTTGAGGAGCTTCCGCCTCTCCACACTCATGGTTTCGGGCATGGTCAGGATGAGATGATATTTCTTGGCTGCGCAGACAAACGCTAAGGCAATCCCCGTGTTCCCGCTGGTGGGTTCAACGATCAGGGTTTTTTTGTTGATACGTCCCTGTTGTTCTGCCGCCTCGATCATGGCCAGACCAATACGGTCCTTGACGCTGCCCAGGGGGTTTTTAAATTCCAGTTTGGCCAGGATATCGGCATGGAGTCCTCCAGTCATCCAGTTCAACCGCACCAGAGGTGTGGACCCCGTTGTCTTTGTGATATCAGGGAAGATTTGGCCCATCGTCGATGATCCTCCTTTGCGGAAATTTTAAGAAGATTTTCCTTTTATGATTAATTCGGGTTTCTTCAGGAAGACCTTGGTGTCCGATGGCACCGAATCCGTGATCCAGACATTTCCACCAATCACCGAGCGGGCGCCTATCACCGTATCTCCTCCCAATATGGTGGCCCCTGCATAAATGATCACGTCATCTTCTATGGTAGGGTGACGTTTTTGACTTCTAAGTGCTTCTGCTGAATCTCTGGGCAGCGATAAAGCACCCAGCGTTACTCCCTGATAGAGTCTCACGCGGTTTCCGATCTCTGTCGTCTCACCCACCACCACCCCGGTTCCATGATCGATGACGAAACTCTCTCCAATGTGGGCGGCTGGATGGATGTCGATTCCGGTCAGGCTGTGCGCATGTTCGCTCATAATACGCGGAATCAAGGGGATGTCCTGATGATAAAGCTGGTGGGCCATACGATAGACCGTGATCGCATAAAGACCCGGATAACTGAATATTATTTCATCATAGCTTTTAGCAGCCGGATCGCCTTCATAGGTTGCCCGGACATCCTTGGCGAGCATGGTCCGCAACATAGGCATTTCACGCATAAAATTAATTGCTGATTCCATGCCTCGCTCTTCGCAATGGGTGCAGGGTTGATTATAGCGGAGACAATCGTGTCTGATGGCGAGTGTGATCTGTTCGGAAAAGGCTTCATAAAATGAGGTTATTTCCTGACCGAAATAATAGCTGAGATTCACTTTATCCACTCTTGATCGGATAAAGTAGCCCGGATAAAGAATACGTCTTGCCTTTTCAATGAGGTCAATGATCGAATTTTTTGAAGAGATGGGTTCTGGCCCGACATGATCAAAACAGTCTTCAAGACCGCATGTGAGAACGAGTTCGTCCACAATGGCCGGAATCTCTTCTCGAAATCGCTCTGCATGAGTGACCTCTATTTTACATTGATCCTCTTTATAGGAGACGTCCATGGCAAATCTGATTCCTTTTTGGGGAAAATTCTTCAAGCACCCGCAGCACAGACCTGCTCACCCGGTTTCCAGTAGGGAGACAGGTTCCTCAGTTTCTCAATGATGGTGGGAATCTTATCAATAATAAAGTCGATCTCTTCCTCGGTGTTGTAAATGCTCATGCTGAATCTTATGGAGCCATGAGCCATGGTGAATGGGACGCCCATGGCACGAAGAACGTGGGAGGGCTGCAAAGACCCGGATGTACAGGCCGAGCCGGAAGAGGCACAGATGCCAAATTCATCCATCAAAAGAAGGATAGCTTCCCCTTCCACAAATTCAAAGCTGATGTTGCTGGTATTGGGGAGGCGGTTTAAGGGCTCCCCATTGAGTCGACTATTGGGAACACGGGCCAAAATTTCCGTTTCCAGTTTGTCTCGTAAATGCTTTACCCGGGTATTCTCTTCTTCCATATTCCGGGCTGCCAGCTCGCAGGCCTTGCCAAGACCAATAATACTCGCTGTGTTTTCAGTCCCCCCCCGTCTTCCTTTTTCCTGGTGTCCACCGATAAGGAAGGGAGAGAACCGGGTTCCCTTGCGCACGTAAAGGACCCCTATTCCTTTGGGTGCATGGAGCTTGTGTCCTGACAGCGAGAGCATATCAATGGTGTTGTTTTTCATATTAATGGGTATCTTTCCCACTGTCTGAACCGCATCCGTATGAAAGAGAATACCCCTGTCCCGGGCCATTTGAGCGGCCTCTTCCACCGGGAAGACAACCCCCGTTTCATTGTTGGCCCACATCAGGCTGACAATGGCTGTGTCACGGGTGAGACTCTCTTTGTATTGTTCCATGTCCAACTGCCCTTCCCTGTTAACGGGAATTTCCGTCACCCGATACCCTTTATTCGACAGGTGGGTACAGAGGACCTTGACAGCAGGGTGTTCAACCCGGCTGGTAACAATATGGGCTTTCCCGGTTTCTGTAGAGAGGGCGGTCCTGATGGCCGTGTTGTCACTTTCCGACCCGCAGCTCGTGAAAATAATCTCTTCAGGCATAGCACCAATGAGGGCGGCCACCTGGTCACGGGCCTCCTGGATCTTGCGGCCCACCTGACCGCCAAAGGTATACGCACTGGAGGGGTTTCCGTAAAAATCATGGTAGTATGGCAACATCGCTTCCAGCACTTCCGTGGCCACCTGCGTTGTGGCATTGTTGTCAAGATAAATGGTTGTCATTGTGGCACCTCCTCTACGACCAGCTCGGGTGACACCAGCTCTTGGAGCTTGACTTCCACGAGATTTTTAAACGTCTGCTCGGAGGCCTGACAAACCGCACAGTTTCCCCGTTTTGCGACCAAGACGCGGTTTTCCACCACATCGATGAGCTCAACATCTCCGCCGTCATGCTTCAGGGACGGCCGGATTTCTTCATCAATGACCTCCTCGATCATCCTGATTTTCTGGAGATTGGTCAACTTGGGCTCGGTCACGGGCTTTTCTTCGGCTCTAACCTTGGCAATGATCTCCCGGATGGTATCATGGCAATTCTCACAGCCCCCCCCGGCCTTGGTATAATTGGTGACTTCCTCAACCGTATAAAGATCGTTTTCTCTGATCGCCTTCTCGATTTCCAGATCGGTCACACCAAAACATTCACAGACGATCTCGCCCTCCTTTTCTTCTACGTGTTCACCCTTGTATTGGGCGAGTGCCTGCTCTAGGGCCTGACGTCCAAGCACGGAACAATGCATCTTTTCCTTTGGAAGACCCCCTAAAAAATCAGCGATATCCTGATTCGTGATCTTCTCTGCCTCCTCGACGGTCTTCCCCTTGAGCATCTCCGTGAGGGCAGATGCAGAAGCAATGGCACTGGCACATCCAAAAGTCTGGAATTTGGCGTCCTCAACCTTGCCATTTTCATCCACTTTTAAGCTGAGTTTGAGGGCATCACCGCAAGCCATGGAGCCCACCTCACCAACGGCATTCGCGTCCTCCAATTCCCCGGCATTACGCGGTTCGAGGAAATGTTCCTTTACTTTGTCTGTATATTCCCACATAGGATACCTCCTTTTTATAATCGTTTATATATATCTATTAAATCGTAATGATAAAGGACATCAGAATTGCAGGGTTATAATATATTATTATAATCATCTTTAAGGGTTTAGCAATATTTCATTAAATCAACATCTCTAATCCGGGATTCCGGAGATCACGATGGTTGCAATGTAAAGGTGATCCCACGGGAATGACCTGCTGAATAGATGTCATCCTTTATGGGCTGGGTTCCTAATCTCACTCGCTGTCCCATCAGGCGCATATCTGCATCATCCGGATTAATCCCCACAAGATTGCCCATGACCCAGGCCCCTTCATCTGTTTCCACCATTGCGGTCACATAAGGCGGATCCATTCCCTCGTGCGCCACCCTGATCACCGTAAAGGTCCGCAAAATCCCCTCTCCGCCTATCTCAGTCACTTTTAGGGCTGTTCCGCCGCAGCTCCGACATACGGCCATAGGCGGGAATGTTACGGCGTTACAGTTATTGCACTTGAGGCCCAGAAATTTTCCTTTTTCAAGGCCCCGCTGATACTGATCAAACGTGAGTTTAGGGTCCATTTCTTAATTCCTCAGAATGATGTTACATATGGTTCCGAAATCACCGCCCAGGGTATCCACCAGACCAATCTTGGCGCCCTCCACCTGACGGGGTCCGCTTTCCCCCCTGAGCTGTTCCACGATCTCCGTCATCTGAGCGGCCCCAGTTGCACCTATTGGATGCCCTTTGGCCTTAAGGCCTCCCGATGGATTCACCACCACCTTGCCCTCTAAATAGGTCTCTCTTTTGGTCGCCGCATCATAGGCTTTTCCGAATTCATAGAATCCGAAACTCTCAAGTGCCAGTATCTCGGCAATGGTAAAACAGTCATGCAGTTCCACCACGTCGATATCATCGGGACCCACACCAGATTCTTTATAAGCCTGAGAAATCGAGGCCTCTCTCGCTCTGACCCGGGTTAAGTCCTGCTGCAAATATAGAGGGCCGCCCGATGCCTGACCCATGCCCGCTACATAAATCGGTTTTTTGACGAGATCTCTCGCCTTTTCGGCTTCAGCCAAAACCACGGCTGAAGCCCCGTCGGAGAATGGACAACAATCGAATAGCTGGAGCGGATCCGCCACCATCATGCCGCCCAAAACGGTCTCCAAGTCAATCTCTTTTTGAAAATGGGCCTTGGGATTCATGGATCCGTGGTGATGATTCTTTACAGCGACCTCGGCCATATGTCTCTTCAGTTCTTTTAGCGGAATGCCATACTTGTCTGCATACATATGGGCTGCCATGGCAAAAACCCCGGGAAACGTGATACCGGCCGGGTATTCATACTGTGCTTGGGATGCCATGGCAAAGGTCCTTGTGGCAAAAGGGGTGCCCATCGTTGTGGCCCGCTCCGTGCCACCGGCCAGGACCAAGTCATAAACACCGGCGCCCACCAGAAGGGCTGCATGACGGATCGCCACAGTGGCTGTGGCACATGCTGATTCAAACCGGGTCGCAGGCGCAGATACAGGCAGACCCAGCTCCGCGTGGGCAAAGGGCGCCATATGGAGTTGACCCTCTTCAAATCCACCCAGGCAGTTACCGAAATAAAGGGCTTCAATATCTTTTGGCTCAACATTTGATTGGATGATGGCGTCAAGGCCTGCCTCGGCAAACATCTCTATATTCGTCTTTTCAGAAATGCCGAATTTTGTCATGCCCACCCCTAATATGGCGACCTCTCTCATGATTTCCCCCTTAATCAAAATGACCAGAACCCTTGTTTTCAATTCATTTTATTTTGCTGCCATTCTCAGAGATCCATCCAGTCTGATGACTTCTCCGTTTAGCATGGGATTTTCAATAATGTGCTGGACCAGGGCTGCGAATTCAGAGGGTTTCCCCAATCTCTTTGGGAACGGCACCATTTTATTCAGGGCGTCTTTCACGGTTTCCGGAAGCTCATGAAGCATGGGGGTGTTAAAGATCCCCGGCGCAATGGTCATGATCCTGATTCCGTATTCCGCAAATTCACGGGCAATCGGTAAGGTCATTCCCGCAACCCCTGACTTGGATGCACTATACGCAGCTTGACCAATCTGCCCTTCAAACGCTGCAATGGATGCGGTATTGATCATAACCCCCTTTTCGCCATCCTCATTACCCGGATTCTTCATCATTTGTTCGGCAGCAAGTCTGACAACATTCATGGTGCCCATCAGGTTGATCTGGACAACTTTATTGAAATGGCCCATCGACATGGGGCCTTCCTTACCGAGGACCTTGGCCGGAATCCCCACACCGGCGCAATTAATGGCAATATGGATTGCACCCAGGGACTTAACCGTCCTGTCTATTGCCGTCTGGACATTTTCTTCATCGGTAATATCAGTCATGCAAAAAATCACATCGGCCCCCAATTCTGAAGAAACCATTTGGCCCTTCTCTTCGGCAAAATCAAGTATCGAGACCCTTGCCCCCCTGTTAACGAGGGTCCGCACACAGGCCTCACCCAGCCCCGAAGCGCCTCCCGTAACAACAGCAACTGAATTCTTAATCTCCATCAAAGTACCTCCACATGAATTTTTTAGACCGGCACTGTCACAAAATGATACGCTCTTTTTAAAATACCATAAATCTAAATCTGCCGTAATGATTGTTGAAAATAGCCAATTATGAATGCGCACAGGATAGCTTTCAAGCACGGAGGAGTCAAGTCTAACCAGACCGTTGGAATGGCAAATTAATGCAGACTCCAGCCCTTTGCGATCTTCTTATTTAAAATTGACACACCCATGCTTTTCCCCTATATTCTGTGATAAAAAATTGCCGCTTATCTGCTGCGGCGGGGTATCTATAAAGGCAATGAAACGCCGCAAGCGGGGGGAAATCAACCCACGTCCGCCTCTGGCGGATTAAAAGAAAAGGAGAGAAATGATGAAGACGGATGAGAGCCGCATATTCCTCGAAGATCTAGGGGAAATCGTCATGTCGCGCGGTGGAAAAAACATATGGCTGATAAAGGGCATCACCCAGCATGAAGCCTTTCGAGACAGGTGTCTTCCGGAAAGAATTTATGTGGCCGATTTTCCCGGCAGAGGTCTCGGTCAGGAATTCCTGCTCAGCCGCCAGGCTTGCGGGCCTGAGAAGTTCCTGATGATCAAGGAAATCGGTCATGACATGATTCGTCTTTTCGAGCGTATGTTTGAAGGAAAAGTCGCCCAGTTTGTCATTCTCTGGGGGGGTCGACCCCTTGATTTACTTGACGCCAATCCGCCGCTGCAGCGACCCGGGCTCCTTGACACCACTTACATAAAGCTCACCCGGGTGGAACACGAGAGGGCATTTCGCGGATGGGAGATCGTTGAGAGTTCTTTTGTGGGCGAATGGTGGAAGGATGAAACCTGGATCATCATGGAAGAATGTATCGCCTCGGGTCAGACGGTGGCCCATTTCGCGGAAGAGGCGGTCCAGTTCCACCGCCCAAAACGGATTTTTCTCTTTCCGGTCTGTGCCAGTCTTGAAGGGCTGGAGGGGATCTGCCGCATATGCATGGACAACAATATTGAACTCGTCCCTGTCTTCAACGGTGCGCTCATAGAAGTGGCAGAGGAAGGCGTGTCAAAGCCTTTCACCGATCTGGGTCTTCAGCCACGTACCGTTGTCACAAGGAAATTCTACGGAGACCTTTATGATCGCTACCAGGCGACACCCCTTTGCTGGGTGGGCGACATCGGAGATTCGATCTACAAGCCCGAACACTACCTCATCGAAACTTTAGAAGATATGTTGAAAGTCGGGATGGATTTTGAGCGGGAGGATTTTTCGCTTTGGAGCCCCATTGTGCGCTCAGACCATTTTCTCACCCAGTTTGAGGCATCAAGCCCCAAGGTCTTCTCCCAGGTGGCGCGCTATTTTACCCCTTAGCCATATTAAAGAGCCCATCAGTCAGTTTCCACCCGGCTTGAATGGTGATCCTAAAAGGGTCTTTGTCAGAATATTGTTATCCACCGCTGAGGCGCCAAGAACACAGAGTTACCTTTTTTTTTGTTTTCCTTTCATCCCGCTGGAAAAAAGCGGGACTTGCAGGACGAGGAAAACAAGAAACAAAAGCCTTTTGGCAACATGATAATATTTTCGATTAACCGCTTTTCTTTTCACAGCTATGTTTTTGACATATTACCACAGCGCAAATCCTTTTCTTTTCTGCCCTCTCAGCAGAGAAGAAAATATTTTTCCCTCTGCGAGCCCTGCGTCTTGAGCGAAGCGGGCGGTATTGATTTACTCACGCACCTACCCGCGTAACAAAGCTGGGACCATCCCACTTCGGCGGGAAGGTTTACAGGGTCAATTAATTCGTAGGATATTGAAAATCCACTTCAGCAGTCTTGTTTCCCAGTGTAAGCCGGCTCGTCGCCGGTGGTGTTTCAGCAATCACTTCACCACGGCGAATCACGAATAGTCTGGCGGGTCTCAGACGCAGGGCTTCCTGCGGGGTGCGTGCCTGAAGAATAACCATATCACCGTTACACCCAGGTTCCAGCCCATACCCCTCGAGCCCCAGGACTTTGGCCCCATTGTAGGTGATTGTATCGAATATCCTTCTCATCTGCTTGACGCCGGTCATCTGCCCCACGTGGAGACCCATATGGGCAACATCGACCATGTCGTGTGATCCAAGACTGTACCAGGGATCCAAAAGACCGTCGTGTCCAAAGGCCACATTGATACCGGCTTCCAAAAGCTCTTTTACACGCGTCATCCCGCGTCGTTTGGGATAGGTGTCATGCCGTCCCTGAAGCGTGATATTCATGAGCGGATTGGCCACCACGTGGACTTGGGCCTCCGCCATTAAGGGCAACAGCTTGCTGACATAGTAGTTGTCCATGGAATGCATGGATGTGAGGTGCGAGCCGGTGACCCGGCCTTGAAGCCCTAACCGCTGGGTATGAAAGACGAGTGTCTCTATATGGCGTGAGAGGGGATCATCTGATTCGTCACAGTGCATGTCCACACCAAGACCGCGCTCAGCTGCCAGTTCACACAGGGCCTTAACGGAAGCCGCCCCTTCAGCCATGGTTCTTTCGAAATGGGGAATTCCGCCAATCACTTCGATGCCTAAATTCAGCGCACGCTCCAGATTCACTACACTGCCGGGATACCGATAATACCCATCCTGAGGGAAAGCCACCAGTTGCAGATCGATGTATGGCTTGATCTCTTCCCGCACCGCCAATAGCGCATTTACGGCCAGGAGTCTGTCATCACTGACGTCCACGTGACTGCGAATGGCCAATGTGCCACGGGCAATGGCCCAATGACACAGCTGAATGGCACGGGCTTTGATATTTTCAACCGTGATGTGCGATTTTAACTCCCCCCAAAGCGCTATGCCCTCCAGCAGGGTACCACTCTCATTCAACCGGGGTTGACCATAGGTTAGGGTGGTGTCCATGTGAAAATGGCTGTCAACAAAAGGGGGTGACGCCAGCCGACCCGTTGCATCGATCTCTCGTGTCGCTTTCGCTTTAAGACTCACGGCAACATCGACGATGATCCCGTCTTTTATACCGATGTCAACGCCCATTTTGCCATCCGGCAGGTTAACGTTTCGAATAATAAGGTCAAGCATTACCTTTTCTCCTTTTTATCCCCCCTTCTCTTCTCTTCGATAGGGTCTAAGAAGGCCTGCTGGTACTGCTGCCTTCCTTGAAACACCGATAAGAGCGACAATCGTCAGGAGATATGGAATCATCAGAAAAATATGAAAAGAGATATCGAATCCCAGACCCTGGAGTCTCAGTTGAAGACCATCGAGGAACCCGAAGATGAGGGCCCCTATGGCACCCTTAAGTGGGTCCCAGTTTCCAAAAATGACCATGGCAATGCTCACCCATCCCCTGCCCCCAATCACATCAATCAGGAACATGTTTTGGTGGGCCAGCGTCAGGAAGGCCCCTCCCACCCCCATCAGCGCCCCGCCGGCGACCAGACAGAGCGTTCGGATCACTGTCACATTTACCCCGACCGTATCGGCAACAACCGGATTCTCTCCAACCGTTCTGATCTTTAGGCCCAGTTTTGTTTTGTAGAGCAGAATTGACATGACCGGTATGAGAAGCCACGCCAAATACGTCAGGGAATACTGGGTGAAGAGACCGGGGCCAATGACCGGTATTTTCGAAAGAAGGGGTAAAGAGATCTGTTTGAAGGGTTCCACGATGGGAGGGACGGTGGGGGAACCAAAATGAAGACGGTATATAAACATGGCCAAACCGGTTGAGAAAAGGGTAATCCCCAGTACTGAGACGTGCTGACTCAACCCCAGATTTACCGAAAGAAATGCCATCAGGAGACCCAGGATCATACCCACAATGGCGGCCATCAGCACGCCAAGCCAAAGGGAACCCGTCCCAAAGGTGACGATGAATCCCGTCATGGCGCCCATCAGCATGATGCCCTCTATCCCCAGGTTCAGCACGCCGGATCGCTCGGCCAGGATTTCGCCCAGGGTGGCGAATATGATGGGGGTTGCCATCCTCATCATTGCCCCGATTAGCCCAGAGATAAAGGCTGCTTCAAAAAATTCGCCCATTACTTCCGTACCACCCTTATCCGGTATTCGGTAAAGAGTAAAAAAATCAGCATGATCATCAGCGCCATTCCCTGTATCACCTCAGCAATGTATGTCGGGACTCCGGTCATACGGCTCATGGTATGGGCACCGACAATTATCACACTGAAAAAAAGTGATGAAAAAAGCACCCCAACCGGATGGAGATTGCCCAGCATAGCGATAACAATCCCGGAATACCCGTAGCCGGGAGAGATGTCCATAATCAGACGATACTGAATGGCACAAAGCTCTCCCACCCCGGCAAGGCCTGCCAGACCGCCTGATACCAGGGCAGTCCACAAAATCACTGCGGTGGTGTTGATCCCGCCGAATTGGGCGGCTCTGATATTGACACCGACGGCCTTTGACCGGTATCCAAAGATTGTCCGTTTGTTGATAAACCAAATGACCAAAACGGCCAATAAGGCGATAAGAATTCCCAGATGAAAACGCGACCGGGTTAGAAGAACCGGGTAACGGGCCGCCTCAATGATGGCCGATGATCTGGGCCAACTGGAGCCAGGTTGCTGAAGAGGGCCAAAAAGGAGTGCTCCCATGATGTGAATCATCACATAGTTAAGAAGGAGCGTTGACACCACATCGTCAACTTTGAGTTTTGTCTTTAAGATGGCGGGAATTGCCGCCCATAGTCCTCCGGCAAGGAATCCGCTGATTAAAATCACCGGCAGGACCAGGACTCCGGGGATCCCATCCAGATAAACGCCAAGCACCGTGGCCGTCAAGGCCCCCGCAAGCAGCTGTCCCTCCGCACCGATATTCCAGAATTTGGCCCGAAACGCGAAAGCCACTGCCAGACCGGTTAATAAGAGCGGGCTGGCTTTTACAAAAGTCTCGAGGAGATTGAAACGAGTTCCCAGGGCACCATAGAAAAGATAAAAGTAGGATTTCCAGAGATGACCGCCTGCGAGAAGAATCGGAATAGCGGAAAGAATCAGTGTAAGGACAATGGCGGCAATGGGGATAACGACTCTTGCCCATTTTGGTAATGGTTTTCGTTTCGTGATCCTCATCCTGATCATTTTTTTACCCCGCTCATCCAGAGGCCGACCTGTTCGCGTGAGGCTTCCACCACCGGGGTATCGCCCATGATCCTCCCTTCGTATAACACCGTAATCCGGTCACTCAATGCGAATATTTCGTCCAAATCCTCAGAGAGCAAGAGGACGCCCGCCCCCCTTTCTCTTTCTTGTAAAATTCTTTGATGGATGTACTCCATGGCCCCAACATCAAGGCCCCGCGTGGGTTGAGAGGCGACCACAACTGCGGGTCTTCCAGATAGTTCCCTGGCCAGCATCACCTTTTGCAGATTTCCTCCGGAAAGACTGTTGGTCACCGCATCACGACCGGCGCTCATAATGGTGTATGCCTCCATCAGCTCTTTGCTAAACTGATGGATTTTTTTGAAGTTCATGATCCCGAATCTATGAAATTCAGACATGGCGTGATTTTCGAGAATCAGATTCTCCTCTACAGATAGATCCATCATCAGACCGGTGTCAATTCTGTCCTCGGGTATTCTGCCCATTTTTGATCTGATGATCGATGCCGCGTTTCCAAATCGTACAACCTCACCGTTTATTTTAATTGTCCCGTCTATCGGGTCACGCATACCAAACAGGACCTCTGAGAGTTCTTTCTGGCCATTTCCGGAAATCCCGGCCATCCCCAATATCTCGTTCTTTCTGACAACCAGGTCGAGATTCTCTAACGCCAGGAGCTTCTTATCATTCAGGGCGCTAAGATTTTCAATTTCAAGAACAGGCATGCCGGGGCTGATTGTCTTCTTCTCCAGTCTTTCCAGAAGGTCCCGCCCGACCATAAGATTCGCCAGTTCCTTAATGCTTGTCTCGTCCGTCTTTCTCTCTGCGACGACCCGACCGCCCCTCAGAACGACGACACGATCTGCAATCTCCATCACTTCATTTAATTTATGAGATATGAAAACAACCGACCGACCTTCGCTTACCAGCGTTTTCAATGTGTTGAACAGTTCCACTGTTTCAACAGGGGCCAGCACGGCTGTGGGTTCATCCATAATAAGGATGTCAACGTCTCTATAGAGGGCTTTAAGAATCTCTACCTTTTGCTGTTCACCCACAGACAGCGTCCACACTCTTGCATCAGGATCAATCTGAAGTCCGAACTTTTTTTGAAGCCTCTGGAGTTTTATTCGGCCTGACTTGAGATCAAGAAAAAGGCGTTTTCCGGAACCGGTACCAATAATGATATTTTCAAGGACAGTCTGAGAGGGCACCAATGCGAAGTGTTGACGGATCATTCCGACGCCACGGGCGATTGCATCTTTGGGCGCCGATAGCTCTGCTTTTTCGCCCTTTATGAAAATTTCACCTTCGTCACAGGCATAATACCCAAAAAGAATATTCATCAACGTCGTCTTACCCGCACCGTTTTCACCCAACAACGCGCATATTTCCCCGGGATAAAGATTGAAGTCGATACCGTTATTGGCTGTGACATCCAAAAAACGCTTGGTGATGGAAGACATTTTGGCGATTGGCTTTTGGGGTGTTGTCATCAATCACCTCGTGACTGGGAACAGGAGGTTGTAAGGGAGCATTTTATTAGACCACCCCATGCTCCCTTCAACAGTTTTAGTCTGAAACCGGTGGCTGCTCGTCGACGGGGACACGGAAGGTTCCATTGAGAATTTTCTTCTCAATATCCCTGACCTGCTGGATCACGGCTGAAGGCAGTTTTTTCTCAAACCCATGAAACGGCGCGAGACGGGATCCCCCTTTTGCCATCATCGACCACTCACCCAGATCCATGGATACCCAAGCCTTTTTCTTTACCATTTCAATGCAGAACTTTATGGTGGGATACATATCCCAGACCGGTCCAGTGATGACCACATCAGGAGCTAGTGCATTCTGATCTGACATATTTCCAAAAGCAAGTATGCCTTTTTCCTTACAGGCCTCGAAAACGCCAAACCGTTCCGCAAAGATCAAATCCGCCCCCGCTTCAATTTGGGCAATTGCGGCCTCTTTGGCCTTTGGGGGATCAAACCAACCGCCAATATACGAAATTTTTATTTTGACCTTTGGATTCATTTTAAGGGCACCCGCCTTGAATGCATTCACCAGTCGGTTAACTTCGCCAATCGGGATGGCCGCGACCACACCGAGCGTATTGGTCTTTGTCATTTTACCTGCAATAACACCACAGAGATAGGCCGGTTCGTGAATCCAGTTATCAAAGACTGAAAAATTAGGGGAAACAGGCCCAAACTCTGACCCAAACGCAAAGGCAATCTCTGGATAATCCTTGGCTACCCGTCTTGCGGGTTCTTCACCTGCGAGAAATGCGTCACCCACGATCAGATCAAATCCTCTTTCAGCATACTCCCTGAGGACCTTCTCAAAATCAGCTGCCGCAATTTTTTCTGTGAATTCGTATTCTATGTTGCCCAATTCTTTTTTGGCTCTAAGACAGGCCTGGTGGATCACGCCATCCCACGGCTCCTCAATGGCTGTCTGAAAGATGGCGGCAATTCGAAATGCTTTGCTTTGGCTTCCTGCGAAGGAAAAAGAAGCTGAGAGAAGAACAATCATAATAATCAATGCTACTTTTTTCATCATACACCTCCTTTAAGATAGATGACATTTTTCGGCGCAATGTATTTAATCCCACCCATATGCGAAAACCCCGCATGACCCCTGACCATTTGATTTGGCTAAACGTAGAGATTGGGAAAAATAACAGTTTTTGGTCGGGCATTAAATACACCATCTAATTGTTTTACTTTTTGAACGGAATTCGGCTGTTACGTTACATCTTTTATTTGATTTGCCACCTCCTTTCCGGTCAGGATGACATCACCCAACCCTGCTAAAGAACCTGCCTCGTGATCGGCCACCTTTTCAGAGCTGATAGTTTTCGAGTGACAAAAACGCAAAAAAGCGTATCAACTCACAGATAGCCATCCCCATCAGGGGAGATGCAGACAAGCCACATCGCCTATCGTTTTTATTTGGGATAACAGGCACCGGGAAGATCGTCCGGACAAGGAAGACGCCAACGAACGGTTTACCCGGCGGTTTCGAGCAAATGCGAAGGTGTTACAATGCATGAAAGCATCACACCCTCAAACCCTATTGACGAGAATTATTTTAGGAAACCACCATAAACGAGCGTCTCAAATTTGTCAAGAAAAGGGGCACCTTTTCAAGATAATGGAGAATTAGAAAAAATTCGGGTTTGAACAGGATCCAAAAAAAACAATTTTTTATCATCGGTTGACATTTGCCGGTGCCCCTTTATCCTGCTGTTACGGTATTGCCGGCCTGGTTCATCCTCAAGGAACGTCTCCTTCACCGCCAGTGGATCGGTGTGGGCGTCACCCTCTGCGCCCTGGTTCTCATCTCATAAATCCCGGCGCATTTTTTTATTGACAAATTGAATGTTTTCAGACATTGTCGACAAAGTTCATATCGACAAAAGGAGCAAAAATGCGATTATTGGAATATGAGTCAAAGGAAATCCTTTCGGCAAAGGGGATACCCATCCCTTCAGGGGTTGTGGTCTCCGGTCATGAAGATGTCGCCCTTCCGTCACCGAGCGTCATTAAGGCCCAAATCCCGATTGGCGGTCGTCAAAAGGGAGGCGGGGTTTTAGAGGCCGGGGATCAAAAAGAGGCCGAATCCATGCTCAGACAAATGCTTTTCAGTACTGTTCGAGGCTACCGCGTGAATAAGGCCCTGGTGGAAGAAAAACTGGAGATTGCCCAGGAATTTTATCTGGGGATAACCTATGACACCGTTGCTAAAGAACCGGTCGCCATCTTTTCGCCGGAAGGCGGGGTTGATATTGAAGCGTTAGCCCGGAAGAAGCCGGAAAAGGTGCAAAAAAGACATTTTTCGGTCAGAAGCGGTCTTCCTGAGTATATGGCACGGGAAATGATTTCTTTGACCGGCGTTAGCGGAAAAACGCTATTGGGATTGTCCAATATATTTTTTCTCTTAGCGAACATCTTTTTAGAAAACGATGCCACTATTGCGGAAATAAATCCATTAGCCCAAACCATGGATGGAAGGCGGGTGGCCCTGGACTGTCATCTCGAAATAGACGATGACGCCCTATTCAGAAACCGATCCATTGCGGATAAGGAGAAGGACCCGGATAGAATCAAAGGAGAGAAAAAACAAAGCGAGTTTGAAAAAAAGGCAGCCGAGATTGATAACCTGGACCAAAAAGGGGTAGCCGGAAGATTGATCGAGTTTGATGGAAACCTTGGACTGATTATCGGCGGCGGCGGGGCATCCCTTACCGCCTTTGACGCCGTTCAAAGACACGGGGGGCATCCCGCCAATTATTGCGAGATCGGCGGCAATCCCTCGGTGCTCAAAGCAAAAGAGCTCACCAAACATATCCTCTCAAAACCCGGTGTTGAAAAAATTGCAGTGATCATGAATGTCGTCAGTAACACCCGGGTCGATCTGATGGCCAGAGGCGTGATAAAGGGTATTCTGGAGGCGGGAAAAAATCCCGCAGATACACTGACGGTTTTCAGAATCCCGGGCGCCTGGGAGGATGAAGGATTTAAGATCCTCAAAAAATATGGTGTAAACTATTGTGACAGAACGGTTTCCATTGATGAAGCCGCCCGCAGGGGTGTTGAGAAATTAGTGAGGAATTAGGATGGCTATATTAGCTGACGAAAATACAAGGATTATTGTCCAGGGCATTACCGGGAGAGAGGCTGTGACCTTTACCAAGGACATGATCGATTACGGGTCAAAAGTCGTTGCCGGTGTGACTCCGGGCAAAGGGGGGCAGGCTGTTTACGGTGTGCCTGTTTTTAATACGGTTTACGAGGCCCTAAAAGCGCATCCAGCAGATGCCAGTGTTATATCCGTACCGCCGGCAATGATAAAGGGAGCTGCGCTTGAGGCCTTATCGAATGGGATCAGGTTGTTGGTGCTGGTGGCGGAAAGAGTGCCCCGCAAGGATACGATTGAGATTTTGGAGGTGGCCAGGACAGATGGCGCCGTTGTTATCGGGCCGAACACATTGGGCATGATTAATCCCCACACCGTAAAGATTGGCATGGCCGGGGGCCCTGTGGAGAATGTGAAAAGCGCTTATATGCCGGGCACGGTAGCGGTTGCATCCAGAAGTGGGGGGATGACCACAGAGATCGCCAATCTTCTGACGATTAACGGAATCGGACAAAGCACATGTATCAGTATCGGGGGAGACCCTGTCGTGGGCGCAAATTTTCTCGATCTTATTCCGCGCTTTGATAAAGACCCGGGTACGGAGGCGATTGTTCTTTTTTGTGAACCCGGTGGTGTCATTGAAGAGCGGCTTTCCAAGATGGTGGTATCCGAACAGATCAAAACACCCATCGTGGCCTTTATTGCGGGTCGTTTTGCCGATAAAATGCCGGGGATAAGATTTGGACACGCCGCCACCATCGTTGAAGGGGAAAAAGGAACGACTGCGGGGAAGATAGAACAATTTAAAAAAGCGGGAATCCACGTTGCTGAAGGTTTAGATGATATTGTTTCTATCCTCAAAGAGATACTATGAGCGTATCCTATTTTGACGGCTTTATAAAAAGTCCATCTGATGGTCTATTTGAGAGGTAACCCATGACGATGCTTATAAGAACAGCCCTGTTTGTTCCGGGTAACAGGCCTGACCGTATAGAAAAGGCATTTGGCACCGGAGCTGATGTGATTATTATCGATCTTGAAGATGCGGTTCCCCTTTCCGCAAAGGCGAGTAGCCGACCCCATGTCAGGGAAAAGGTGGCCCAATTTGCAGACAGGATGATACTCGTTAGAACGAACGCATTAGACTCCGATTTTATAAAAGGAGATCTGGATGAAGCCATTGTTGAGGGCGTTAACGGGATCATTCTACCCAAGGTTGAAAGGGCCGATGACATTGCGAAGATCAACACACTGTTGATCGGAGTCGAAAAAAACAGGGCGATCCCAATGGGGTTTATCCGTGTCTTTCCCCTGATCGAATCGGCTGCTGCCGTACAGCATATTGATGACATTGTATCGACAAAAACAAGACCCGAGAGAATCTATACCGTCATGTTTGGCGCGGCGGACTACACCCTCGATATGGGAATAGAAATGACCCTGGCGGGAGATGAACTTTTTTATGCCCGTTCCAGGATTGCTGTCGCCTGCAGAGCCGCCGGTATTGCCCCTCCCGTTGATACGCCATTTATGATTGATCTTAGAAACAGGGATGCCTTGATCGCTGATGCCCGGAGGGCAAAGGCGTTGGGGTTTCAAGGCAAATTGGTGATTCACCCCAATCAGGTTGAACCCTGCAATAAAATATTTTCCCCGCTCCCTGAAGAAATCAAAAAGGCTGAGAAAATCGTTACGGCGTTTGAAGAAGCGGAAGCTGAGGGGACAGGCGTGATCCAGCTGGAAGGTAAATTTATTGATTATCCTGTCGTAAAAAGATCTAAAGACATTTTGGCATTAGCCGCCGCAATCGGCAGCAAAAAATGATGACGCCTTTACGGAGATACTTATGAGTGAATTTATTAAGCTCGAAATAGATCTTAACAAATGCACCGGTATAAAAGAATGTGGTGAGTGTATAAGGGTCTGCCCGGTCAATATCTTCACACCCAATGGGGATTATCCAATGGCAGTGGAATCAAACGAGGATGAATGTACCCTTTGCGACCTCTGTCTTCAAGGCTGTAAAGCAGATGCCATCACCATTCATAAATTGTATGAGGGGTAGATTTCTCGGCAATCCACTTATCCTGTAAATAAATCCTTGAGTGGCGATTACAGCTATACATCGATGACAAAGATGGCAACACCCAATCAAACAACGAACCCGATCATTGGTTCTCGCGCTGATCAAACCGGAAGTCAGCGGGTTTTTAGATCCATGACCCTGGTTGAACAAGTTGCCAGGGCGCTTAAAGAGGACATATTGACCGGAAGATTAAAAGGAGGGGATCAACTCCTTGAGGACCGATTGAAAGGTCAGTTTGGGATTAGTCGAACCCCATTAAGAGAGGCCTTCAGGATCCTTGAAAAAGAGGGGCTCATTGAGATCCTGCCGCGGAAAGGCGCCTATGTAAAAAGAATTAGTCGGCAGGACATTGAGGAAAACTTTCCCGTCCGGGCTAAATTAGAAGGGCTGGCAGCCCGTTTGGCTTACCCAAATATCACCCGACAAGATATTGAGGCAATGGAAGAAGCGTTTGCGCATATGAAGGAGGCAGCCCAAAGAAAAGATTTCAGTGACTATTCAACCCATCATCTTGCGTTTCATGAAATATTTATCAATGCCTCCAAAAACGAAACCTTGATTGCCCTACTCCGCAATCTGCGGTTGCATACATTATGGCATCGATATACGTACAACTATTACAAAGCGGATTTTAAAAATTCTTTGATGATTCATCGACGAATTATAGATCTATTT
>Ga0272443_10002156_pt1 | contig 25975 bp, 12 predicted proteins | sample SSMAcet12_FD_193581 | JGI IMG/M metagenome (GOLD analysis project Ga0272443, IMG submission 193581) | Marine sediment archaeal communities from Little Sippewissett salt marsh, Falmouth, MA, United States - SSM-Acet-12 | ecosystem: Environmental > Aquatic > Marine > Wetlands > Sediment ... | reverse complement strand
TATGAGGAACTCCACTTCGTTGACGCTGTAGAATGATTCTCCATCTGGCGCCTCAAACTTAACTACCCTTCTGCCCTCCGAGCGGAAACGCCGGTTCTCCAGGGAGATGAAAGATGCGCCCATGGGTACAACGTAGTAGATATCGTTCTCCTTGAGCCAGTTCCTCTGCCTGAACTTGAAATACAGGGCTGTTATAGCTTCCGGGTCGAAGTCGAAGCGGAGTGGCTTCGCGTTGTTAATCGAGGTATCCTCTCCCTCTACGGTCCCCGCGGGTGGTACCCACTTCATTGACTCGGGCTGGGTAACGAAATGATGGGGCCAAGCGGCATATGTTAGCTCGTTCAGGTTGCTGGTCGGGGCCGCGTCTACAGAGTACTGTAGGTCCACGAGGTCGAGAAAGTAGGAGGGGAATAAATGCATAATTATGCAGTTTGAGTTGATGTTGCTTACTATATCCAGGGGTACCTTTATGTAAACCTCTAGTTCAGCATTAGACCCAGGTTCATCGTCGAGGACACAGAGTCTTTCCCACACCATAGAGCGCTCCGGCACTAAGGCATAGAAGGCGTTACCCTCGCTTACACTCGAACCCGATGGGTTCGATGCGTTGAACTGGAAAGCCAGAGAGGGCGGAGCCGCCAACGTACCGATGGAGTCCCTAAACACCAGGTTGGATGTCTCTTCTCCTAACTGTGGCAGCGTCATAACACCGTGTATGGTATCAATAGAGAGTATCTCCTCTGAGGGTATATCCCCCTCTATGGTGGCATTTTGTAGGTCAACGTCGCTATAGAAGCGGCTATAAAGGGTGCCGGCGCCACCTGCGCTCAGGTCCTCCATGTCCTGGTCGAGCTTCTCTATCTTACGCCGCAGCAGAATGTCCTCCTTAACCGTTTGAGCGAAGTAAGCACGCATACGCTCGTCTAAGTCTTTGAGCAGGTTATATAGGCGCACAATGTCCGAATACGTCTCACCCACGAAGTCGTTATAGTCGTCGGAGGAGGTTGGCCCCCTCCACTGGGAGTATCTTTTCTGTGACGTCGGTATGTAGTCAGCCATTTTTATCTCCGATCTCTGATTTCTTGTTCCACTTTGGACAAAACACGCAGGTCTTCGTGGGTGTCCCACCACATAGTGTAATTAGTGTCCTCGCTTGGGGAGTCGCCCTCAAGGTGCACCGTTGCAGCAACTTCGGTAGGCAGCACATAATCCTCGCTGTCCTTTGTGGTGGTTATCATGGACAACCTTCCCTCCAGCTGCGCGAAGCGATAGAACAATACTGCCAGGTCGTAGCCAACATCCAACATGAATTGGTTGTTTTTCTCCGACTCACGGATACCGCGGTAGCGGGCGTTAATCAGGCTCGTGGTTGGTGGTAGGACCCAGAAGGACCTATCGACGCCCGCTATAATGGCGTATTCCTCTCCCCAGGTTAACTCTGGGGTAGTGTCCTCCTCTGAGACCTCCGCAAACGATATCCAGTCTAGTGAATAAGCCATAACTTATCCTCCACTCGTTATCTCTACCTTATACTGAAGATAGAGTTTGTTCTTGACCGCGGAAGGTATGGATTCACCGCTGGTAACCTCCAACCACTCTGTCCAAGAGCTATTTGGTGTTGCCACGTTCCCTCCACGTACATATACCTTGATAATCTCTGTCCCGGTACCATCTATGTCCCAACGCGGCACGACGGTCTTGCTCAGATCCGTTCTGCGCTTAGAGGAAGAGATCAAATACCCAGATTCCTGTCCTAGCGACAACGATATTCTCCCACCGCTGTAGGTGACATTGCTGGAACTGTGAAACTTATCCGTATCATCCCAGGACCCCTGGCCGGCCCCGCCGTCCCAGTCACATTGCCCCCAAAAGCCAGGGCTGACCAAAAAGCTGCTCGCGGTGCCCCAAGTAGACATGATGTTCTCATTGTCCATAACCATCACGCGCACCCGGTAGTCTCCATACCAGGCCAGGTTAGCTGACTTTGGTATGGTAAAGTAAGGATTAGAGCTGTATTGCCAGCCTGGGTCGTACATCGCGGTATCCGTATCGTTGTCGTGTACCTGGATATAGAAGGCCGATTGGTACCCACCCGGGTCTGGGTCGGTGAAACTCCACGTGATTAAGGGAGTTGTAGAGCTGACCGTGGCGCCGTTGGTTGGGGACAATATGGTAGGGGCATCCGGCGCGGCCGGCCCAGTCGTATAAAAATATCCATAACTACTATATTCCCCGCTGGTGCCGTGTTGGTTATCGGCCTTGACCCTCCAGCGATAGTTGTTGCTTTCAGGAAACTGGAAGGTTCCTTCCTCGTTTAAATGGCTGAGGTAGAAGTACTCTTGTTGGGTGGCCGAGAAGAACTCTCCCTCTCCCCGCACCGTAGTGTCATTTACCCAACTTTCCCCCACCTTTTTTTGCACATGGATGGTAACGCCGTTCTGATAATCTCCGGCGCCGGTCGTTGTGCCCCATTGAAACTGGTAAAAACCATTGTTGCCCGGTATAGAGGTGGGGCTTTCCTCGGTACCATTTGGTTGGGTAAGTACAACCGAAGGGGGCACATCGACGTGCAGCACTAGATAGTGGTCCATGTCCTCGCCGTCTATAGTGGGTGGATCCTGGTCGAGACGTAGTTCCCCATCTGTGGTACCCGAGGTAGTGATGGTAAGCCCGTAGTTGGTGCCACCGTCGGCCCAGGCAGAGAGTGTTGCTACGAGCCCATCTCCGTCAATAGCAATAAGGCTGTTAAGGTATAGGTATGTCCCCCCGGATTCCTCTGCCACGTCGATGCTGTCCACCCCGTATGTATTGCTGAGACTGGCGGTAGATGGTTTGGTATTCCAGGTGACGCTGCCCCGAGACCACGATGAAGTATTCTTCTTCACGTCCATAACGTAGCTGGTGTCATTAGCTCTCTCCGCAAACAGAACTAACTTCACGTACCCGGGGTCAGACAAAATATTTGAGGACTCCAGCGCCTCCAACTCTACCTGCGAGACATTCAGCAGTAAGTCGTAGTTGTCGGTGCCACTCTCTTTCACCAGAGAGCATGCATCGCTTGCGTAGTTGGTCGTCGGAGAGGCTTCGTTTACGTGGACCAAGTCCGAGACTGTTATCAAATAGGTGGTATCGTTGGTAACCACAAAGTACTGCCGGGAGGTGAAGGGTGATTTCTCCGCCTCGTCGTAAGGGGCTCCGTAAACGGCTAGATCCCAGGAGTAACTAGCCCCTTTGGATAACAGTCCTTTGGGCAGGTATATTTCCTCGGCATTAGAGTAGGTGCTTCCTCCACCTGTATCTCTCTCCCAAATAATCGTGCCTGAATTGTTGTATACGCGCGCATGGTAACCGCTTTGGAAATCCCCAGTGTAGCGATTGTTGTATGCCCACTTAAGGGGTGTACCCAAGCGAACACTAGACAACCCTGTAGGAGAGGTCGGTGTGGGCGGTAGGGTTTCATTAGTTATCACAATTAACCGGTCGGCAGAAGAAGATCCCCAAGCCCCATATGCATCCTTGCATTCCACACACCAATAATATACACCAACATCCGTAAAGGTGTATTTGCCTGTTTGCGCTGTTGTTACCTGAACTGTGTCCACCAAATCATGCGCCTCGTTCTTTATCTTGAGGTTGGCGACAGTTTGGTAATCGTTGGCGGGGGCGCCCTCGTTGGGGTCCCGAAAACCCCATGTAAAGGTGGCCTCGTATCCTTCCTCCGGATCTAACCAATATGTTTGCCCGCTACCCGGTGTCAGAAGGAGGGGAGACAAGGGGTTGGAATTCATCCCATACCATTGGAAGCTGCGCTTGGCCGCAAAAGGACCCCACTCGTCCTGCGAGTCCTGGGTTCTGGCTGTCCAATAATAGGTAGCCGGAGCGTTGTAGCTACCCTGCAGACACGAGGTGTCAAGAATGTACTGGTTTAAGGGGGCGCTGGTGATACTCACCGGGCTGGGGCCATAGTCGGTGACCCCATCATCAGAATAGAGGTGCCACTCTGATGCCTGTTGTGGGTCTAAATCTGATGGGTCTGCATCGTTATGGGTCCAGGTGAAAGTAGCTGAGGACAAGTTGAACAGATCCGCGCTGCTACCCGGGGAGCTAAGCGTGGGAGCTGTAGGATCCTCATTAATATATATAGTAAAGGAATTGTAGCCAGAAAAAGAGCTCACTTCTCCAGCCTGGTCGTAGGTTTTTACCCGCCAGAAATAAACCCCTTCCCCACACCCACTTACGTCAAAGTCGATATTGTTGTAGAATTCGTCGCTGCCGACGTTGGGGTCCCCGGTTATTCCCAGGTTGGTGTTGACTATGTTTTGTTCGGTACCCTTGCTGACCTCTAAGTAGGCTGCGCTTTGACTGTCTCCAGACGATGTGTCGTCGTCGTTGAAGGTCCACGAAAAATCCACCGTGTAATCTGTATCGTGTATGGTCTCGTCTCCCGGGGATACCAGCGTGGGCGCGTCGGGAGCGACGTTATGTCCATAGAAATTTAAATCTGGTATGACGTACTCATTTGCGTAATTGTCTATAACCGTCAGAATTAAGCCAAGCGTTTGTTCCTCCCCAGGTCCCCACCAAGGAGAGTGTGGTTCTCCCATGACCTTGTTAACCGTGGTGGTGCTGAGGCCATCAGCTGAGTAAAGCACATTGGGGGTAGTTGCATCGTCAGTGATTTCGTATTCGGCAATCAGCAGCCCGTATTCTTCTGGGTCGTCGATCTCAAAGTGCAGTGTCGGAGTGTAGCTGGTTGCAGCAGGGGTATCCTCCCCGCCAGAGGCCGGGAAAAGCTGGTTGTCTAGCTGGATGTTTTTGACCCAACCATCAAAGTGCTCAATAGTTTTGGTGCTTGTTGAAGTATAGTCTGAATACCCCGTATAGCTAGCGTTATAATGGGCCCTCATCTTAAAGTCCCACTCGCCAGGGTCAAGATCTATAAGCTTTGATGTACTGGTAGATGTAGTATTTGACCAACTCTCACCCGAGTGGAGTTTATATGCTATCTCATAGTAATCACAGTTACCGGAATTGGGCACGGCATTCCATGTCACGTTGGCTTGGTCGGAGAGCGGTGATACGTTAAAGTTCTGCGGCACTACAGCCACAGAAACAGACGACGACCTCCAGTTGGGCGACAAAAAATTAGTGACTTCACCGCTGGTGTAGCGCCCATAGATATAGTACGTATAGTTGGTTCCGTTGTCCTGTGACAAATATACCTGTGTTGTTCCAGATCCCGGGGTCGAAACGGTGGTGCTCCCACGCTTGATGGTATAACCAGCGATGAAAGAATCGGTTGAGCAAGGGCTGGAAGACCAGGTGGCTTTTACCTGGGCTATAGAATTGTCCGGGTAGGTCATACTGAGGCTATCCGGGCGGTTGGCATAAAACACCCGGAAGAAAGGTTTACGGCCCCCTGTATCCTCACTGGTGTATATTTCTAGGGCCAGGTTGGGGTACTGTTGATATTCTCTGAGCACGATAGCCCAGCTGGTTTCGCTGTATTCCTTCCACTCGTCCCAAAATGCATAAGGGATGCGGAAATATCGCCACATCCCGCTCTCGCCTATAGGGCGGCTTGCCATCTGCTTAATGGATCCATCAACCCATGACCAGCCAGCACTCGTTTCAGAGAATGGGAGATACGACTCGAAGGGAGCGACATACAGAAGATGAGCGTCACCTGGGTTTTTATAAATCTGGTAAAATTGGAAATAAATACGTGCCTCTATCCAATAGTTAGAACTCTTGGTGCCCTCGGGGTCGGAAGCGGCGGCGACAACCCAGCGGTAGGGGTACAAAGTAGGGCTCCCATACCACCCCACCCAGTTGAGGTAGTCATTGTCCCGGCCGGAACCGCTGTTGTATGGCGAGGCGGGATTACTACTTACTGTTGCGTCTCTGCCGACAGTGATATCGTAGTAATTATTACCCATGATATTTCATCCTCAAGTGGTATTCTTTTAGAGCCGGGGAGGCTTGCGTCCCCGGGTCCCTCTGAAGCTGGGCGCGGAACCTTATGGTATCCGTGCGTTCGCCCATTGGCTCATAGCAGGAAAACCAAACCCGTGGCATGTGCGTTACTCCATAGTATCCGGCGTCTTCATCGAAGGGGTTGGGGTCGGGGTTGGTGGTTGCTGGGTCGAAGTTTATAAGCAACCCCCCGTCCCAAGAGCAGCGATAATCGCTTGCCTTCCCTATCTGGTCGCGGTCGGTTGGGGGAGGATTCCACAAGTATGTCCTCCCAATGGAGCTAAGGTCAGTCCCGAACCTGAGGTGTCCGTTATTCCCGTCGGTTATAATTGCCAGGTGTATCCAGTTTGTTCCCCTCTTTAACACCAAGGACAGCTCGCTGGTATTATAGCTGGTTGAGATAGCTCCTAAAGCGTCTCCATTTACGAAGGCCACGCACTCCCAACCGGTGGGGACGTAGAGACTTGTGGTCGTGGATGTGGGGGCGTCAACTATCACAGGTACCTCAACCAGGAAGCTATACTGCCCCCTTAAATAAAGGTCGCCCAGGGCGCTTATGTCTAGATACGCTCCATAAATTTCATCGCTGGTGTATCTCTCGCTCCACTCCTCCAGAGCGGTGAACTTTGGGTCATAGCTATCGTTTCTCCAGATGAGCGCTTGGTCCCAACCCACACAGACGTTCAAACTCCTCAACAATATTTCCGTGTCTGGATCGTCCGTCATCCGGTACACCCCGATGTCCACCAGTTCTCCCAGCACGTCCCCGGGCTCTACAACCTCGTTGCTAGAACTGCCCGGATAAAGGAAAAACGTCTTAGCCTTATCTTCTTCCCTTTGTTTGTTTGCCGGGGAAATCGGGTTCCATATAATACGTTCTATTTCTGTTGGGGTTTCGTCGGGCTCAATGCCGAGGAAGTAGTTTATCTTGGTGCCAATGGGTATGTTTTCGTCTACCTCGAGGGAAACAGAGGAAAGGTCAGAACCACTCCCAGCTTCCTCTGGGATAGTTATGGGTATTGATACCACATCGCAGCTGGTTTCGTAGTCCTCCGACCTCAAGATGATTTCAGAGGCTCCAAGCCTATATACGTAACGCAAACCTCCCGGCCCTTGCTCCACAAAATCATAGTGGTCTTTATAAAAGTCCAGGAGTATACTACTCACGTTTTCTGGGATGCCCCCAAAGGATACCCGGCCAGTGGTTGTGGAGCTCTTGCCCCAAGAGACATTGCCGCCCTCTCGAACGCCGTAACAGGTTATCAGCATTGGCCTTATAGAATATGGTTCTACCTCTACGTGGTTAATGGCGGCCAGAGTAGATGAGATGGAAAGGGACAGCCTCACGCCCATGTTCTCGCTTGTTTTTACCTCGTGTATCCATGCTCCTCCCTCTTTGCTGAACGCGTCTGAAACATAGGTAATCACTTCCTCCGAGATCAAGGCCGCTGCATTCTCGACCGTGACGCTCGGAGCGGCCGCGGCGATTTGTTCTTTAGTCATCTCTTTAGACGCCCCAAGGTTGAGATGGAGGTGAGCCTCCCCACTTTCTAGGCGTATTTGGGCAGTGGTGAGGGTCTGGTCTACCTTGCTCAGGTCATTAAACGAGTCTCCCCAGGAGTGGAAGGCCGATGTGCCGGCCGAGGACGAGTGGATGATGTCGTCCAGCATTACTGATAGCTTTTTCTCGAGGGTGGCTATCTTACGGTATTCATTGCGGGCCAAGGTTTGGAAATCCTCATATTCTTCATATAGTGAGTACAACTCTTTATAGAGTAAAGACAGGCTCTCTAGTATGGTGTCCACGGCTTGGTTAACGGGGTCGGCCATAATAATCCCGCGCTCTGTATAGGGAAGCTCCTTCCAAATATTATCCCTTCTCTGGCGAGCTAGATCGCGCAGCACAACGTGCAGAGGCGGGTAGGTTCCCTCAGAGATATACCCATATATGATGTCTCGGACAAGTTGTTCTGTGCGCCGGCGCTCTATGCTCATAAGTCCCCCTTATAGACTACGTTGATTATGTAGTTAATTAGCCGGGGGGACTTCATCACATCTGTGTTGTTCAGCCCCGTAGCTAGCCCCACCCTGAACTTAAGGGTGTCAGCTGCCCCCACGGTCTCCACATACTCCGTGTAGGCACTGTCGCGTAGCTCCGCGGGGTAGTGGTTGTTAAATACCAGGACGGTTGGGGGATCATACTCTCCAACACGCTCTTTGTTGACCGGCAATATCTCCGACCACACCTTACCGCCGTCCGCGGAGATATGGTAGCTCAGTGACGTGCCCTCCGGCATCTCGTCTTCGACGGTGAGGGTAAGCCGGTCAATCTCTCTTTGGGAAGAGAAGTCAGCTGACGTAGCCTGGCCGTTTTCCACATATTCAAGCCTGCCCGTAGAGATGTCCTTGACGCCTATGGACCACCTCTTACCATCTAAGAGCTCGAGCCTCCGCATCCGCTTATTCACTGTGTCTACGGCGTCTGAGTCTAATTCCGTGGGGTTGTCCAAGGAGGGGTTGGGGCCCACTATCCTCTCCTCGGTGTCCAGGTCCACATAGAAAAAGTGTCCTATATCCACATTGCTTTGTGGCTGCGCAACAGAGAGCCTTATGCGAATGTATTTCACGAGTTGGGACTCGAAACTCCATGTGGGGTGCTCTTTGTACTGCACCTCGGTCCCCGGGAGAACCTCCGTGAGATTGCTGGAGGAAGTTAAGTAAAGAGTATCCGGGTTTAGGCTAGTCCAGTTAGTGCCATCAGAGCTGATGTCTATCATCTCTAACTTGGGTACTTGTTTCTGAGAAATCTTGGTGTTGTCCCGAGAACAGTTTCTAATGAAGGGCAACAGGGAGATATTGTTGATAGAGATTGCTTCTTCGTATTCTCCTAAGAGATCGACAAACAGCGCACCGCCCTCTGGTCCTTCGGCCCACGATTGCGTTCCGCCCTCCACTACGTATTCCGTGTTCCACCCGCGGGTTGTCTTCTGAGCGGCAGGGGTTAAAATGATAGACTCCCACTCAAACCATGTGAGGGGGTTGTTGTCAGCCAGAGCAGCCAAGCTATCATGCTTCCCGGTTATTGTGTAGTAAAAGGTCACGGTCTTCTCGTTGGTCCCTTCTACTGTTTGCAGCAGCCCACGGTGGAGGTCGCCAGCGAAACCATTCCCGTCGAGCACGGTCCACGTGATGGGAACATCTTCGTTGTCTATACCTGATGCCGTTAACAGCAACGCCCCACTGTCATCCAAACAAGTACTGCCCCCGCCAAAGCTTTCCCAATTTTGCTTGTATACATAGGAACAATTTGCAAAAATCTTATCCAGACCAAACCCATCTGAAGCGCACAACGCCAGTGCGGTCTTGTAGTGTTCTTGTATGCCCCCAAGCATATTTTCCAGGGAGGAAGTGGCGTCACTGGTATAGTTAAAACATGCGTTAGCCCAGGCCCGCAGAACGTCCAACTCCTTGCCCACAATCGCCAGGTCGCGGTGGGCGTTTATAAAGAACCGGTTATATTTATCAGACACGGGTGGCTCATGAGATTGGAACGACACCGGCTGGCTGATGGGGGATTCCCTCTGCACTGCAGAGCTCATGGCTGCGGAAAGCTGCTCAAAGAGTTCATCATATTTCTTGAGCACCCCGGCTTCCCAAAGGTCTACAATGGCTTTAATCAAAAGCTCTAGCTGCCTGCCTTCTATAAAGGGGGGCACAAAGTTATTCATCCTCTGGCACCTCCAGTGCCTTGCCTTTTATCTGCACCTTATACAAGGTTGGAGAGGTTGGATTCTCCCCGTTACTACGGAGCAGGATGGCTAACCGGAACGAGCTGTCGGTTGCGCTACCGGAATTAGCTTTCATCCCCTCGTCCTCGCAGCTTACCACAGGAGACTCCGCCGGCGTATAGTCTGCTGTATAGCGGTGAGAACCACCAGTCACGCAAGCATCCAGTTCTACAGCTACACCGTGACCTGAGACATCCTCCTCAACAACATAGACGAAGGAGGAGTCGACCTTTATGCCGTTACGGTATATGGTGAGAGGGGTCTCTCCTTCGGTCAGGTCGTGATCACGCTTAAAGTGGAACAGGGTATATGCCCGGCCATTTATGTTGGGGAATATTCTTTCCCCGAAGATCGTGGACGAATTCGACGGTCGTATAGGCACCCACTTTGCTCCGTTATTAGCGGTAACATAATATTCAATGCTTGTAGCTCTTGGCGTCTGCCTCTGTCCCTCTAAACATATGGGGTGCTCCTCCTCCGACTGCAGGCAGACCTTATCTATGATGTTGCCTCCGCTTATTGGCTTGGTTATAAACACACCCTTGCCCCCAACACAATAGTCCAGCCGAAGGCGCGGGCCCGTTAAGTACATCTCATAGTGGTAGTAGAGGCCCTTAGTTAGCTTGGTGGCCTTGTGCAAGATAGGGGTATTCGGTCCATAATCGTGGAACCCTTCAGAAACTAGATCTTGGTAGAACTGAGCTAGGTTGTCAACACTTGTGGAAAGGGTAACCCCAGTGTTGGTTTCCTCGTAGTTGAAGGGGTCAGAGGGCAGCGGAGTGAGCGAGTACTTGTTCCATATATCTTCATCCGTTATCTCCTCGCTCTCTGGGATGTAATGTTCAACGCGGTAGTTTCTCTGGTTAAACAGTACCTTTAGTATGCAAAACGACGTAGAGGGAAAGTATATGGCGCGGTTGGAGAAGATACTAACGGGCTCGTCAAAAGTGATGTCGAATATTGAGGGGCTCTCATTATTCCCAAATCCCTGGACCCTCAGGACCTCAACTGGGAATGTTGACCGGTTGCCGAGTATGACGCAGTTGGCAGCTACGGGGGTATCGAATACGTACTTTACCCATACCTGGGCCCCTGTTTCCCCGGAATCAGAGAGGGGGCTAGAGATTCTGGCCTTAGTATAGAAGTCCGCTTTAAGGACGAGCTCTTTTTGGTCGTCGAGTTTTACGGATGTTACCGGGTTGTCTTGTAGCAGGGCGCTTTGCGCATTACAGTCCTCCAAGACAATTTGGTAGGAAGACTCTGGGGTAACGGGGTTGGCTACCTTGTCGCCTAGGGTGAGGGTCCCTTCAGCAGCGTTGATGCTTGCATGCTCGGCTACCTCAGTCCCATCTCGGTCGATAAACGTTATGGTGCTGGTGTTTCCCTCCACGTCCTCTCTCTGGCTTTCGTCATCAAACGAGTCGCTCCAGCTATAGCTATATCCAGGGTCGCCACCGTAGAGGAAGGCAAATGTCTCGATAAGCCTTTCGAGAGATCTCAGTTTGTTGCTGAGGTCTAGGATAGTATCTTGGTGTAACTCTTTGTTGCTGTTGAGGATTAATGCAATGCGGTCACAGACAGCTTCATAGTCGGCACAAAGCACCTGCGCGCGCGAGAAATCTTGAGCGATCTTCCCGGCATAAACGAGGTCCCCCTGCCCAACCAAGCTCGGCGTAGACATCGTGATAATGGGGTTTAACAGGGCTGCGTCTACAAGCTTCTGGAGCGCCTTGTGGTCCAGCGCGTTTTCCTTGAGGATCTGGTGTATTCTCTTCATGCGCTGGTCGGATAGGGTCTTAATGTATTCCTCTAAGTATCTACGCACTTTCGTCCCCTCCGTACATGTATTCTACGCGCCAGAGGATGCCAGCCGGCACCATCTTCTCTATTACCGAGTTGACCTCTGTTGGAGCGAGGAAATGTTGCACCCACCCCGGTAAACGTATGGTTATATTGGCGTTTTTGGGATACGATTCCCCGGTGAGGTAACCTAGATCCCAGCACGCATCTATCTCTTGGTATATGTCGCGGCACTCCTCGAGAGTGAGCCTTCTCGCGAATCCTCCGCCACGACGCCTCGCGTCTAGGATAGCTAGATCGTTTACCGATATCTTCGGGTTGATATAAACGGTGCCTATAAGAACGGCCAGGGGGTTGTAGAGTGGGGAGCCCACCTCAAAGATATCTTTGGTTGTGGAGACATACAGGGTGTTTTCCCGGAAGCTGTTTTCTATTGTGCTTATAAATCCAGGAGAGCGTCCTGAGCGAATATAGCCGTCCATAACTTCCCCGTCTATATCTCCCGGCATGCCCTCTATAAACCTAGATAAGAGCGCGGGGAGTATATATACATACAGCGGTACGTTTACATAATGCAAGGTGTCAACCAAAGAGCCCTCGATATTACACTGGTGGCCGTACATGGGGTTGAGGTCCACTACCTGAGTGTCATTGTAGCGGAAGGGGTATTTTTTCATCGCGCTGATGTAGTTCATCTTTAGCTTGGAATCTGCGCTCAGGATAGGCAATATAACCTCTCCCTCACTAGACGGCTGCAGATAGATGGTCCCGGTGTTCAAGTCATATTCCTCTATGTAGTCCCAGGTAAGCTGTTTCCACCCCGGGGTGGCTGCCGTAGCATCGTAGTACCAAATGTCTGGGTCGCCATCTGCATCCGTGAACCCAGGGGAGAACGTATCCGTATAGTCTATGTCTAGAGGGTCTTTAACATCCCCGTACTCGTCTAATACCAATGCGTGTATTGGGGGGTACTTAACACGTATAGTGTAATCGTCGACTACCTGTGGCATCTCGTTTTTGACATCCCAGTATGGCTCTCCGGCTAGCTGGCTCCACAGTACGGTGTCGGCTTCCGATAAGTTATAGTGGGCTATTATGCGGGGGTTGTTCTCTATGTCGAGCAGCGACCCATCCGGCAGAACTATCTGCGGAGTTATCTGGGATTCGTCTTCTCCTGCCAAGGGCACCACCTTGGTGTTTATCTCTTTGGTAAAGTGCCCCCGCGATACTAATACGGGCCAGCAGTCGTCCTTGCCGAGTGCCGGTGGTAGGGGGCTAAGCTTTATGCGTGATCCCACTTCCTTAACCAAGCCAAACGGTGGCAGGGCCCATCGGAAAGGCAGAAGGGGTAACTCGGTTGGATCGTCTGGCACGACTACTTCGTTGAGCTCCAGTTCCCGGTCCCTAGTCTCCCAGGTCATCGCGGCCACTACCACATTGTGGGCGCCGCCCTGACCACCCTCTTCGATGGGGGTTATAACTTCTCCCCAACTTATCTTCGAGTTTCCCTCAAGATCAACGATCCACCGCCTTGTTTGTTTGTTGTAGAACCCGACATAGGTTTGTTCTGGGAAGGAGTCGTTTGTTTCTATCCAGAACATGACGCGGTTGCCCTCGTCCTCCCCATTTTCCAGCAGCTCGTTGGCGGGGAGGGCCGGGAGGGGAATGGGTACGCCACGGCTGTCTACCATAATCTTCACTCCATCGGAAGCTGACACCTGCCCGGAATACCAACCGCCATTGGAGGGGCCCTTGGTTATAGTGTCGATCTCCGCGCTTGTAGTAGAAATAACCAGCTTGTTGCTCACTATATTAGCGGTGTACCCGTCCGGGGGAGAGTTAACGCTATTCCATGTAACCCCCGAGAAGTTCACCTTGTATTCTAGGTCCTCTCCGTCCAGCTGGGGATGAGGGTTGATGTACAGTGTTTGCCCGTCATAAATGCGTACCGTACCAGAGTCTTTGACGTCTGCCTCGCGTTGCGTTGTGCGAGGGCCGTAGACCTTGATGTTTTTGAGCGCCCAGTAGAAGCACCCAGAGTGTTGGAGCTTATGCATGCTGCGGATGTGGATTATAACCCCCGCTGCGTAATAGGCTGGGCTCTGGGGTATTCCGGGGTTGCTGGGGGCGCCGGCCGTCCCGGAAACGTTGAGGGTAATTGGGCTTTCTGAGTCTAGCCGCAAGCCAGGGGTACCATTGTATACCGTGATTGTTGATAGGTCTGTTTTGATAATCTCTACTTTTTCTATATAGAAGGCCTGGTAGTCAGCAAAAGGAAGGTGCGGGGTGAACTCCAGCTTCCTTACATATGTCCAGGGGTTAAATGAGATCGTGATCCAGTCATGGTAGCTAGACCCGGGGTCATTGAACCTGGTCCTAGAGCCGTAAACCGTGTAGGGGTTATCGTCAACAAGATTGAAAGGATTATAGTGCCCCTGGAAAATGGTCTCAAAGGGATGCCCGCCATGAGAGTCCTGGCTCGCGCACACATTGGGTATGCTTTGACGAAAGTCCTCATGCGGCCCATGATATCCCTCGTGCGGGCCGTCCAGGATGTTGGCATCCTTGTAGAAGTGGTTCCCTGCCCCGCAGACTGAAACACCGTATTCGTTGGTGACCACGAGGTTGTTAAGTATACTCTCAAAGAAAGGCGCGTCTATCTCCTCTCCGTCAGATTTGCGCATGCCGGCGGTAAAGCGGTCGTTCTCCCACTTGGCTATAAACTCCTTGGTTGTGGCGTCAAAGTTGCCGTTAACCGGGCAATATGTTTTTCCGCTAGGGGGAGTCCACGGGTTCTCGGTCAGCCATATCATATGGTTAAGCGCATCCTGGGCCCAGCGCACGGTATTGTGGTTGGTGTTTCCATACACCGCCCTGGTCACCATACCGTTGAATTTGTATCCTGGTCTCTGGCTACCGGAAGGATAATCGTCGATGCTGCCGGTCTTAACGTCACTCACCCGGTAGGTCATATCCTCGTCATTGTAAAGGGTGTTGGCCACCCCCAGCGTTTCCCAACTATACGTCCCAAGCTCGTCGGGGTCTTGAACCAGACCTCGCATTCTAAACTGGAAAGAGCGTGTCACATCCTGTATTGACTTATAGGTTGACTGATAGCCCTCCTCAGCGGACATTATTTCCCGGCTTTTAACCTTGTAGTGAGGCGGGTAGTCGAACTCGGGAGAGGAGGCGAATGTCCAGGCTACCGGGATATGGTTTTGGGTTAGTACCTCTGGCTCTGGCACCAAGACCTTCTCGTTGGTGACTTCAAGCGTATAGACAGCCGACCAGCGGTTCGGGTTGCTCTTTATACCCTCGGGCAGAGCCTTTTGCATCAGCTGTCCGATAGTGGGAGAAAGGGGTACTCCGTCCTCTCCCCAACCGCTAGCCGCAATAGCTCTTGCCAGTACGGGGCTAGCAGGGGTAGACCCCACGTCCCAAGATTCCTCCGCGTAGGGGAAGAAGTAATATTGTTTCTTCTCGTTCGGTTCGGGGTGCTCTATAAGCACCGACTCGTTTATGACCCAGCTGGGTTTCCAGGGGGTGTAAACAGTGGCCCTCGTAGTAACCTTCCCGTCTATCTTTTCCTCGGACGATTTACGGTTAGCGCAGGCGAGCAGGCATATGTTATACAACATCTGGAATGAAGCGGCGCCGAAAAGCTGTAGGTATCCTATTATGTTGTCCCCGAGGGGGTGCGAGTCGTTCTCCGGGCTGCCACCGGCCTGAGCATATGGGCTACAGTTTAGCCAATGAAGTTGTTTATTGTTGTCTGAGTCGTATTCTGCCCAGATATCGTTGCAACCACAGAGTATGTCCATGGTGGAGAGAATGACCATCCCCCGCTTCTTGCTGTAGCGCTTCACGGCAATGGTGGGCTTTCCTGCTGTTTTACCTATAATTTTAGTCCATCCGCTTCCGCCCACGCCGTCCAAATAAGGGATGCATCCCACGCGGGTGTCGTCTAGCCCGGCTCCTGTGGTAAACACCTCGGCCCAATAGGGGTGGAATTTGTCACCCAATCGCATGGCTTCTTCATCGGTTATCTCGTAGCCTCCCCACGTTCTGGCATCGACAAGGTAATTGAGGAGATCACCGGGGTTTGACTCGGGGTCGTATAACACAGTAACCCCGTTATCTAAGTCGTCCCCGTCATAGACTCCCATAGCGACCGGAGCATCAGAAGTATCGCTGGTGGTCCAACATCCCTCCTTATAGAGCACCGGGGAGGAGCTAGAGGCTTCGTCCCAGCTTATACGGCCGCCCCCGCATTCTTCGATAAGGAGTATGCCGCCAGAGGAGAGAAACGCGTCGATCAACCGGCGGTACTTGCCCGACTTCAGCTTGTTGGTTGCATCGTCGATAATGTGTGTGGAGAAAACCAAGACATCGTACTGCTTGATAGCTGACTCAGAAAGCTTGTCGAGGTCAGCCAGCCAGTAGTTCCGGGACTTTCTCCAGCTTGAGCCGTTCATATACGCATAAGGGTTGGAGAAGATAACCCCGGGGTTACCGGCCCAGTTCTGGAGGTTGTAAAAACAGTAGTAGTCTGGGTTCTGGGAGTCTGACAGGAACATACTGTCACTGACTGCATGGGTACGTTTACCAAACACGAGATAGCCCACGTTTATCTGTGATATCGCTCCCAGGTTAACGTTCTTTTCCTTGTCTATCTCTATGGTGTACTCGCCTTTAACCCTCCACTGGAAGAACTGATAACGCCTGGGGTCGGGCTTGGCCTTCTTGGTTACAAAGGCACGGCCACCTTCCCCCATAATAGAGCCGGCTGGAGATGACACCCCGCTGGTTTCAAAGTAAAACAGTTCTTTCCCTGCGTTTTCTTCGTCCAACACCTCAATGAGGTCAAAGGATCGGGAGAAGGCGGATTGCGGGGCGATTATTTCCCTCCACCCGGTGTCCTCACCTTCGCCACCTTCTTCGATCTTGTGGTATGACAAGTAGTATGTGACGTCTGGAACTTCGTCTATATATAGGAGTACGCGGTAGTATGATTGGTCTGAGTTCTCTACATTCTCTATTTTACATAAGCGGACCCAAAACTTACCCGGGTACTCGTCGCCCCCCTCGGAGGTGAGTGCGATTCTCCTGCCATAATAGGGGTAGGAGCTAGTGCCGTCGGAGTCTGTGGCTAACCCAGAAGAGTCTAGGTGGTAGTACCTCGAGCGATGTACGTAAGGGAGCATATCCTCCACGTCTACGTCGTCGTAGTAGAACTGGTCGGTTAGGGTGGGGTATTCGTCCTCAATAAGTTGGTCTCCGTCATCATCCTCGAGGCACCCGTCCAGGCCCGACCACATTATTTTTTTGCGTGCACTATCCGTGTATATGTTGGCCGCATCTCCGCCGCTTTCATCTATAATCTGTATGTAGTCTAGCGGGGACAGCTCCGGCGTATCCACGTAGGCCATATTAAGGGTATCAGGCGGTAACTCCGGGGCCTTCTTGATCCACTTGGAATCTGGGTCATATGGATATATCCCACCAACCGGTATTTCGTCCACTTACATCACGCTCTCTGGGTAATTAAATACTTCGTATTCGGTCCAACTTATGCTGTCGCTTATGGTCTCGTCAGATGTCAGGTAGTACACCACAAACACCTGCCGCTGTTCATCGTCTGAGGTTATTGAGTCTAGGAGCATTCCCTTGTCGTTGGTGTCCCCCGCCACGCTCACATCTGGTGTGGCCGCCACAGGAGAGGTGTTTGTCCATAGAGACTTGCTTACGGACACACCACTCACAGGCTCCATGTCCTCGTCCAGGACTGTAATTATGATCTGCTGCACAGAGATACCATCAGACATCAAGGTTCTAACACCACTAGCGGTCCTGGCATCGATGCTATAACCACGCTCTACTGGGGAAGTTAGCGCGATTGTCGTGTATGCATCTGGTGTTTCCCCTACAGTTTCGATGGTGGCGTACTCTTCTGGGGTAGCGCTCAAGCCATCCGGTGACGTCCAGGTTGTTACCGCAAAGCCCTCCTCGTTGGTAACTAAAGCAGTACTAGCTAACGTGCCTAGATCCGCCGACAACAGTATAGGCACGTTGGCCACGGGGTTTTGGTCCGCGTCCAAAGAGACAACGTGGATAATCGACCAGTCCAGACCGTTGGCCGATACCTCCCCAGGGCTAGCGAAAAGGCGCACTTCAGTGCATTCTTGCTCCGTCCCCTGCATAAATATGAATGCCCTTTGCCAATAGGTAAGCAAGGGGGAAAGGCGTATGGAGTTTTCGGTATAGAACCTGTTTGCGGCCGAGCCCTCATAAAACACCGTGATCTCTGATATCCCTGCCTCGCTGAAGTCCTGCGAGAGATACAGCTTTGCCTTCTGCGCGCCTGAATCCTCATATTGGGTATCGATGTGGAAGGATTGCTCCGGTATGTAGGAGACGCTGTACAGGTGGTTGGAGTCTGTGACATAGTCGTTTAAAAACACCAGGCGGTTGTCCTCCACGGTAAAGTCAGATACCTCATTGAATTCCTCTATGGGGTACACGCTTTGGTCCGTCACAACCACGTCAGCTATTCCGCGGTAGGCTGCATACAGCGTGTCGGTGTCTGTGCCATACATCTCTTGTTGTATCGTGTTGACCATGGTTGGGATGCCATCCTCGTAGTCCCAGGACGTTATCTTTCTCCACGACCTACCCAGGTTATCCAATACTATGACCGGAGCCCCTGCATTGGGTATGGAAGAAAGGGTCACGCTATAGTCCTCTTCGTCGCAGGACGTGAACGTCTCTTGGCGGCAGTCAGCATATAAATAGCGCTCATTGTGTGGCATATAGAAGAAGCCGGAGTGGATGCGCGGGTTCCACTCAAGTGACCCGTAGTCCTTCATCTTCGCGAACAACATGACCTCCAACGGGGTCGCCTCGGTGGCCTCATCCAGAGCCAGTGCATTATCGTCGTCCAACCAAGCCGATATCATGTCCGGCGATGAGGGAATGACCCGGAAGCGGTGGGGGAAATGAAATTCTGTCATCGAGAAGTCGTCCGGCGTGAGGAGCTTCTTGGCAGACCATATTTTGGGGTTGTATTCCGAATAAAGTTGCCCCTCTACGTCCACACTCTCCTCAGATGTCCATGGTATTTCTTTCAGGAGGGTGATGGCGTAGTTACTCGAGAATGTGGCGCTTGACGTCATCTCGTCGTAAGGGGTAGCCCCAGCGGGGTCTACGCTAACATCCGTTGTTGCAGATGGGTTAAACTCGCCGTCTATGCTGTAGCCGATGACGTTCCCTAATGCGTCTTCCGCTGAAGGAGCTATCTGCCAGGTAAAGTTGCGGCAACTAGGGTGGAAGACAAAGATAGGCGCCCAGATAGTCACGTCGTGCTTGCCGGGTGTCGCCGGAACCGAACCCAAGGCCACACCATTTACCACCACACGCCCATAACGGGCCAGGGGTCCAAATGGTACCGGCGGGGAGGAAGGCGGGGTAGAACCATAATCCGTGTAGTAATCTTGGTCGTAGAGAAAGCTGCCGATATTGGTGGACGCGACGCGTATGTCCCCGAGGGGAGTTGCCCCATCCCTCAGGTCTACAGTCACACCTGTGCCTTCTGCCCCCACAGGGGTCCCATCTAGGGTTGTCCACCATACATCTACCGAGGAATTGTTGGTGCCTGGGTTCCATCCTGAGCCGCTCCACTCCCCGTTGTACAAGGAATAGGATGTTACATCTACCGGGTTGGGAGTAGACGGATCCCACCCCCAGGTGTCCGAGTAGGCTGGTCCGCTGGGCCCTGAGTAGGAGAGTAGATTGAATGTCTCCAGGTTGAGGTTCTCTGGCGTTGCGGCCGGCGTCCCGTCGAAGAACTTACTCTTTGGGTCATAGATGGTATTGCCTGAGAGGGTGGAGTAGTAGCTCCAATTGGTTGGGTCGCCGTCAGGGGTGGCCGCCTCGGATGCAAACAGCGTCAGATACCAGGTCTGGGGCTGTGGGTCATAAACGTCTACCTCAGCCATGCCCCTTGCCTGCCAGGGTATCTCAACCGCGGGGTGGTATGTATAAGCGTCTATAAACACGCCGTCAACATATACAGAGAGGACGAAGTTTTCCGGGGCCGCGCTCGGAGCAGGCCTAGCCACCAACAGGTCGTTGCCGTCTCCGACGCCATATTCCAACACACCATCTCTATATATAAATGGGGTGGCGGGCGGCGTGGAGCCAACTTCCCACCATGGTGTGGAACTGTATTGCCAGGGTGTTGAACCATACCAACCAAAGGGCATGGTGGGGCTTGCGTCAAACCGCAAAGGAAGGTACCCTATGGCTTCTCCGTTGGGGCCAGCCATATCCCAGGTGACCTTACCTGAGCGCATAGTGTCGAAGGTTATACCAGCTCGCTTGTTTATGCCCGCTATCCAGTGCTTGAGACGCTCGGTGGCAAACCCCATCTCATCGAACCACTCTTCGTCCCCAGGGCCCAGAGTGTGCAGTTCTATTATGTCTGGGGTACACCCAAAGTATGGCGTGCTGCCTAGCGGGGTTGAGCCCCATATCTCGGGGGTGGTTCCCCAAAGTTCGGGGCTTGAGCCCCAGGCCTCAGGTTGTGAACACAGGGCCAGCTCTCTTTGTAACCCCCTTTTTAGGCCCTCCAAGTCCGCGGTCGGGAGGTTAACACAAACGTCATATATCCTGCGGTAGTAGCTGACGTTATCCTCCAGCCGGAGCCTGGGTAGATCTAGCATGGTGCCCCAAGAGTCTAGAGAGTTGGGGACCTGGAAGTCTTCTAGCTCTACCTCCTCTCCGTTTACCTCTACGCTGTCGTAGCGCCGGTTAAAATATAGTGAACCGTAGGTGCTCCAAAGACATGTGTCCTCCCACTCTAGGCTGGCCAGGAACTCCTCTGTAGAGTTACACAATATGGGGGAGATGGTTTGTTCCCCCAGGGTAGCCTCTAGTGAATATAGCTCGTTTATGCCGCGGGGCACCCTCCAACACCAGGCCATCTGTGCCAGGTCTAGGGATGCAGGGTTCTTTTGTGCTTGGGCCCAGAAGTAGTCTTCCCACCCGCTAGAGAGGTCCTCACCCGCAGCAAAGTTCAGTATCTTGCCGCCCAAAGACTCCGGGAGAGAGTTAATATCACTCTCCAGTTCCCGGATGGCCATCCACCGTGGGAACTTCTTGGTCATTCTCTGGGTTGAGGTAAAGAAGTTGCTCACTAAACCAGGCAGATATTTTATCTGCACGTCAGCGTATTCTACCGTCGGGGTGAAGGTTGTATCGTCGGTCTCCAAGTTTATCCGTATTCTTATGTATCGGTTCACATCATCTAAGTCGGTTGGGTAGCTGGGCAGCGCCTCGTAGGGATCGCTGTCTGTTTCGTATTCCCCGGATTCATTCATCTGGGCTATGGTGATGCTGGATGACTGGCCATAATAGTTGGTGTGGTTTCTTACCCAGAGGCGGATTATGTCAGCCCTACAACTCTCGTCGTTATATATGGGGTACCCGCGGTAATCCCAGGTGAGTGTCCCCGTATCTGACATCCTGGATGGGGTTCCCTCGTCCACCTGTACCTCGCTGTCCTCCCAGGAGGACCCACAATAAATATTGGGCCAGCCAACAATACTGTTCTCAGTTCTTGAGGCGTCTGCTAGGTACTTGACTCCGCCTAGCGTTGCCATGGTCCACACGCGTATGAAGTCCAGGCCAGAGGGAGCCTCCGCTATGAGCTGGCCGGGGAATACCTCCGCGTCTTCAAGCTGGGATACCGTCGCGTCTAGGTCATAGCTGGCGAAGAAGTCCTTCAACAGTAGAAAGTCGTTCGTTGTTGAGATACGGTCGTATTCGTCAACGAAGTCGGAAGGGTCATCGCCAGTCCAGATGCGGAACAAGAGTCGTTCGTGGACTAGGACACCCATTGCCTCTCGCTCCTCGCTGGATACCCCCTCCTCGGACCCATATTCGTCGAGGAATATACCATGGGGGTAGATATTCTTCACGATTTCGTCTAGGAGCGTTGGGGCTTCCGAGAGGTAATCAGAGAACTGGCTCGGGGTAATACGCAGGTAGAGCATGCGCGCGCTGGCTAGGCGGGAACATATCTGCACATCATAATCGTCGGTATCACTGGGGTCGGCGGGGCAGTCTAGTATAACTATGTCCCCCCAGTTAAGGCTGTCGACTGCACTGTCTAGAAACTCGTCTTCTTCCGTCTCCGGGTCATCTTCCTCGTCCGCCAACTCACTGGCTTGACCGTGATAGTAGTTGGCCATGCGAGGGTGTAGAGGAGAAGAGGTCTTAATGGTGGAGTACGAGTCTCCTAAGAGGTCGACAAAGACCTCCCAATAACCGGAGGTTGCCATCCCGCTTAGGCGCAGGTATCCGTCATCGTCTTCTAAGGTGTCGTGGTGGGTACCTTCATCCCAGTCACTGAACCTGATGTTCGCCAACCGCATGCATGATTACTCTCTTATGAAAGTTTTCTTCCTCTTAGAGTTGAGCTCCACCTTTGAACACCCAAGGGAGCTAGGCGGAAAAGCATGCGCTGATATATACCCACCATACTTCAGGAAAGAACCCGTAAGCATGATGGGACGCTTGCGCATACCCACCTCAAGAGTTTCGGGGTTGACGTAGCGCTGGTTAGCAAAACCCTGGAAGAGCTCGTGGGTATGTCCCATACCGTAGATATCTGCCTCATTCCAATAGGTCATCTCGTCCAGCTTCTTTATTTTGCCGGCCTTCGTGCGCGCAGACCCCCACCCATGGTGGGTGTAGAAGGTATACTCAACATCGTTCACGCGCACGATAGTGAAGCCCTCGAAGTCTAGGTATGGTACCTCCAGGATGTCGTCGAAGAGCTTCTGCATCACGTCAAAGGATGCATTTTTAGGGATGCGACCCTCGTGGTTGCCAATATGCGCCCAGAGGATCTTCCCTTTCTTCGCCAGGGGCTTGAGGAGTCTGCAAATAACGTCGTACTGTTGGTCCGCGTTTATCAGCTCCTCGTCCTGGCCTCTTCCGACAGAGTTGCGCTGCGCGCACTCCATCAAGTCTCCCATAAGGAAACAGTAGGTGTTGTCCGCTTGTTCGATGTAGTCCAGGTACTTCTTTACCCGGGCGAAATCGCACAGGCGGTGTCCCAGGTGGATATCGCCAACGGCGAAAACATCCACCCACTCTTCCTTGGTGGCAACAGCCACCAGGTTTGCCATCTCTTTGTAAGAAGTAAGGCGGAGATACATTTCCTCAAGTTCGTCTTTGAACCCGGCAGGGTTGTGGGGGAGGGCATATCTCTCGTACCTGGCCTCCTTCTGTGGAGATGTCACAAGTCCGTCGCGATGGGCAATCGCAATGATGGTTCCCTTGGTGTAACCCAAGCCGAGCTGGTTGTTTACCTCATAGGTTATATCATCCCAGCTCATCTTTTTCGCGCGTAAGGAACCAATAAGCTCGCCCGCGGAGGGGCTACTTTTCACTTTCTTCTTGGCCACCCATCTCACTTCCTCACACTAAAGTATGTTAACTGTACCCGCATACAGTTGCTCGTCTTCTTCCGGAGTATAATTGCGTCGTGGGACTACTGAGCCCCCAACACTAAACGAGTTTATCTGGAAGTCGCTAATCTCCCCAGATAAGCTGATTACACTGCTTATTAAGCGATTAAACACGAGGGTTTCACCGGCAGTTAAAGAGTTAATGTAGTTGGTTACGAGGTCATAAGCCTGGTTGCGCAACCTTTCCCCTACGTTGACCCTTGTGCTTCCTTGCAGGGTTAGGCGTGCATTAAGCCCTACCGCTAGGAACTCTGGGTATTTAACGGTAACGCTTATTCCAGCTGGCCTCACAGCCTCGACGGCAACCCTAACTTGCTGAAGGATCAAGGCCCTGTTGGAGGATACGCGGTAAGGAGAAATTACCACCTCAACGCTACCAAGCCCCCTTGCTAGCTCCTTAATACTTGCGTCTTTAACGCCATCTACGGATAAGGCTGCCATATATAACGCCCAACGGTTGGCAGAAGCCAACCGCCTCAGTTCATATCGTATCCGAGAACGGTATGTATCATCGTCCTCGTAGTTGAGAATAGCATTTACTGCCTTCGGGTTATAGCAGTATAGCTGGGGAACTGTGCTGTATGAATGTGTTGTCAGGGTCCCCTTCCCTGTGTTGAGCAGCATATCAGTCGTGCTGGGACGTAGCCCACAATAAGACATGGAGTCGTTGGCCCCCATATTTATTTCGTCCGTGGTAGTGTATGCCAATCTACGCCCAACGTAGTCGCCGGAGGTAGAAACTAGCGTTCCAGAGGGAATAGACAGGGATCCTAGCCCAATTCCTGATACTGTGGTATTTGGAGAACCAGCAGTATGGACAGGGCTCGTATTTAAGTAGAAGTAGAACGAGCAAGAGGCTTTATCAATAGTATAATTTGCTCCGCGGGTTCTCTCTATCCCCAGCAGACCCCCAAGGCAGTCAAGCCCGTTGCCCCTGGCTTTACTGAGCAAGCCCTGTGCATAGTTAAAATCAAGTGCGGCGTACACGTCGGCCATCTCTTCTGAGATAACCTCCAATAATGCCCTGGCCACAGATCCAGGGCTGAGATCCGAAAGCTCCGTGTTGCGCTCTAGTTGCTTAACCGCCCGGTTTAATATGTCTTCCTTGCTTTTTTGCATCTTGGCCGGCATCAGTCTTCTCCTATATTGTTCAGTTTTTGCTCCAGTGTAATCAGGAAGGTTTGGTTGGTGCTGAAGCGCACATCAATGTCAAACCGTATTTGATTTGCTGCCACCGGCACAGCATTTATCTTTATGTCCGCATCAGAGAATCTACCGTCTCTGGTTATGGCCTTTGCCAGCTCCTCTACGCCCTTGGTCCCCGTGCGAGGGGAGTTGGGGAGTCCCCATAGTTTGTATACGTCACTTCCGAACCATGGGTATGGTATGAAGTCTCCCCGCTCCGTACGAACAGTCATATATATCTCCTGCAGGGCGGCCGAGTAGCGGTGGGTGCTGATAGCAATATCCCCGCCACTGGAGATTTGAAGATCTCCTCCGTCGGTGATCGCTATATCTCTCATGTGTCATCTCCATAGGATGCCAAACCACGCATAGGGTTGCGGTAGTCTAGGGGTCTATTAACCAAGGCTGGCTCGTCCACTCTGTCGGCGTGGATGTTGAAGCTCTTCCCATTCCAACGAAGGCCGTTTTTGTTACTCACAATGTTTATTTTATCACCGAAGATGGTCACTCCTTCCTGGGTAAGGATGATTCCGGACTCTCCTTTCTCCCCCAGGACGATCTCGATGCTCCCATCATCGCAAAAACGGATAAATGACCCCGTGGTGGGATGCTTCAGCCCGACCTCGGTCACGCTGAATCTTTGGCTACGCTCGAGTTTCCCTGCCGGATGCTCGTAAATATCCATCGTAGTGGTAATTAGCTCCTAGAATCTACCCAGGAAACGGGGTACAACGGGGATAACTGACTCATGCCGGCGCTTTTCCACCGCCGAGTAGTCAGCGGGGAAGAACGATGTCACAAAGGGCTGGTGTGGATTCCCATCCTTGAAGGAGACATAACACATCTGGCCGGCCATGGGGTCTACCCCCTGGACCCCAAGATTTAGTGGTGTTGGCACCCTACGCAGCATTTCTCCGGCTCTCTGGGAATTCGGCGCCGTGACAACGATATCCGCGGTCCTGTCTTTGGGGTAGTACTGAATTATGAGCGCCTCACATCCTGTGCGACGGTAGTTCATTTCCTCCCGTATAGAGTTTTTAATTGCTTCGTTAAACTTAGGTAGCATTGTATCTCCCTCCTAAAATATCGGGAAAACCGGGACTTGCGGTATTGGATTGGGTATAGATGGCCCCGGGGTTGGTGTGGTTTGAACCGGGACATCACCCCAAGAATAACCCCGTTTATGGGCTTCGTCCTGCACCATAGCAGACAATATCTGCTCGTATGTCCCATCTAATACTTCTGGTACGGCGCTGGAATACTGGTGGATTAAACGCCATCTACTAGCAGCCCTCTGTGCACATATCCCAAAAGCGTTCCCGCACCCAGGCTGTTTATGGGCGGGGTTGTGGGCATGGATATATATCTGGTCATACCGGATTTTGGAGAAATCGCCCTCAAATCTCCAGTCAACTATCTTGCGCACTACGGACAGCACGGCCGAATCCGCGTCGTGAGGCTCTGGGTCGGAAGCGCAGTAACATATATGCAGGTCGTTATTTAGGTGCGACCAAGCAGGGTCCTTGAACCCGGGCTGTATGTCCGTAGAGCGCCCATCAGATGCTACCCCTAAAGAGTTCACAACAAAAGCAAAGGGCATATGCTTATATTGTCCACTACCACCGGGCATGGTTTTCTCAGACCACTCTTGATCTAACGCGTTTAAGTCGGTAGTTGTGGTTGAGTGTATGA
>Ga0272443_10002154_pt1 | contig 25987 bp, 47 predicted proteins | sample SSMAcet12_FD_193581 | JGI IMG/M metagenome (GOLD analysis project Ga0272443, IMG submission 193581) | Marine sediment archaeal communities from Little Sippewissett salt marsh, Falmouth, MA, United States - SSM-Acet-12 | ecosystem: Environmental > Aquatic > Marine > Wetlands > Sediment ... | reverse complement strand
CAAAATACAAAATTATATATGACTACAAATAATAAAGGAATATTTGAAATGATAAAAATTCCATATTCAATAGAATTAAATCCAAGTAGTAGTACTGCTTTGATATTACAATAAAATGAAAAAACTATTTGTATTATTATTTATGTGTATGTTTCTTTGTAGCTTTGTAACGGCTGCACAAGAATCTCTTGGAACATTTAAACAAGGTGAAGATGTTTTATTAGTTCAATTATGTGGAACTTGTACTTATAATAATATAACTTCTATAACTGCTCCTAATTCTTCAATAATAATTTCAAATGTAAATATGACTAAAGATGGAACTCAATATTCTTATTTAGTTGAGGGAGAAAACTTTACAGAAGTAGGAACATATAATGTTAATGGATTTGGAGATTTAGATGGTGTAGCTACTTCATGGGCTTATAATTTTGAAATAACTCCAACAGGAATTAAAACACCTGAAGGTGTTCCAAATGTTTATGCAATAATTATTTTTGTTGTATTTGGTATTGCTTGTTTCTTTTTATTCTTATCTTCACAATTACTTGAGATCGGACCAAAAGTATTTTGTTTATTATCTGCATTAATTTTTGTTGCAGGTTCTTTATTACTTGGAATAAATTTTATTCAAACATATAATATCGCAGAAGGAATTAGTAATTCTTTAACATATATCTTCTTTGCAATAGGATTAATTATATTTGTATTCTTTGCTTACTTTATGATAAGACAATCAGTAGCAGCATTTGATGCCTTTCAAGTTAAGAAAGGATTAAAAATGGATGATAGTTTTGGAATGAGAAGATATTAAATTTTTAATCCACCAACAGACTTTATTTTTATATCTACTATTTTTGTTGCCTTTGTTTGACTAATAGTTATTCCATGAATTTCTTCATATTTTTTTCTAAAATGTTCTATGGTATTATAAAATTCTGGAGAAACTCTCATCATTTGAGAATTATTATGCACCTTTTTTTCTTGTATCATTTTGTTTTGGAATGTTTCTAACATTTAAAAGAAAAAACTATTTATATATTTTATGTTAAAAAAGGTGGATATTTTTATACAGATGAAAGGAGGTAAAAAAATTTAGATACAATGAGATTAAATGATATGTACCCTGCTGTACTTACTTTAGTTCTAATTGGTATTGTTCTTGGTATTGGTTTATATGTTTTAGATTCAGTTGAAAATAACTTAACTGGTGAAGCTAATACTGCTGTGAACACTACTATCGCAGGACTAGGTGACTTTGCAGATTGGATCGCAATAATTGTTGTAGTAATTGCTGCTGCAATAGTTCTTGGTGTTGTATTGTCTTCTTTCGGAGGAGGTAGTCCAGGTATTTAAATTCTCTAGCTTAAAATGAGGTTAGAGGATATGTACCCTGCTGCACTTTCAATAGTTCTAATTGGAATGGTTTTAGGTATTGGACTATTTGTTTTAGCTGAAACAAGAGAAGGTATTGCAACTGATTACACAGGGTTAGATGTAGATCAAACTATGAATGGTACTAATGGTGATGGACTTAATGTAACTACATTAAGTGCTGCCTCTGGAACTAATTATGTATTAGTTGCAGAACCAGTTATTGTTGAATCATTGACAAATACTGCTTTAGTAAATGGAGTAAACTTCACTTATACTACTGCTGGTGTTATTACTGTTAATGATACAACTGCTGTTAGTTTACTAAAGATGAATATTTCAAGTACATACAATTATGATGCTACTGATAAACCAGAAACAGCTATGACTACTTCCTTAACAGGAATTGGTGACTTTGCTGACTGGATAGCTATTATAGTTGTAGTTATTGCTGCTGCAATAATACTTGGAGTTGTTCTAAGTAGTTTTGGTAGAAAACCAGGAATTTAAGTTGATTTTTGTTTAGTTCCATTTTTTTTCTAGGAACTTACCCTTCGGGGAAAATTAAATTGGAGAAATAAGAATGAAAATAAAAACATACTATGGAAAAAAGAAGATACCTCTAAAAGGAATAGTTCTTACTGGAAAAAGGATTAGAGCATTAGAAGAAGATGATTTAAAGATTAAAGATTTTAAAAAAAGATATAATATAAAATGAAAGGAGGTAATCAAGAATAATGGCAAGATATGTTTTTAACCCAAAGAAGAGAACAGGAGCTTTAATTCCTAAAGGAGAGAAAGTGAAAATAAAAAAAGGTTTAGTAGTTATTAGAGCAAAAAGTTTTCCAGCAGCTCAATCAAAACTAGCTAGAAGAGAAATTAGAGCTGAAAGAAAATATAATAAAAAAATAGGTTTAAGATAATAAAAAATGAACCTACAAGAAGAGATATTATTTAAGATAGAATTGCAAGGAGGTAAAAAATAATGGTAGGACATAGAGCAAATACAAAAACTTCAGCAAAGAATGCTGCTAAAAAAGCTAGATGTAAAGGATTTAATGCAGCAATTTACAAAAAGAAAAAAGGATATGGAGTTTCTGTTACTAGGAAATAATCAAAATGGGTTTTAAAAAATACTTGAATGAATCAAAGGAAGCTTGGAAGAAAGCAGGATCATCTGCTGCCCAAAAACTAAAGAATGTTGATAAAAAGAAATTAAGAAAATATTCTGCTAGATACCTTTCTAATCTTCCTGGAGCATATGGAGAACAAGGAAGAAAAGAATTAAGAAAATTAAGAAGAATAAAAAAGAAAAAGAAAAAGTCAGGTAAAAAAATTAAGAAAGTAATTATTTATCAATAATAGAAAATAACATTATGAAGTGAACTTGCCTTAGATAAAAATAGATAGTAGTTTACTCGCCATTCAAAAAGCTACTATCTATTTTTATTGCTTCTTCTTTCACATTTTGCATAGTTGTAGAATTAATATACAAATGATAATTGTTATTACTATCCATTGGTGAAATACAATCACAAGTAACATCAAATTTCTTTGCTCCATAAACTAATGGATTACTCTTTAACTCATTTGCATATACTACTATAAAAAGAATTAACAAACACAATAAAATAGCTGTAATGAGAGTTATCACTAATCCGTATTTATACCTTATACGAGCAAATATAGTAGCTTTTATGTATTCCTCGTATGTTGGAGGGATAAACTCTTTTTCTTCTCTCATTTTGGTTTATATTGCAAATTAGAGCAATCTGTTATGATACTTCAACCTCTCTATATCTTGTTTCATAATAACTAACTCATTTATTATATCTTTCATAGTTATTTCTTTTTCTTTTGGTTGAGATTTTGTTTCTTTCTTAACCTTTTTAACAGGAGTAGGTTCTTCCTCCTCTTCTTCTTCCTCTTCCTCAGATTCTTCTTCTTCCTCCTCCTCTTCATCATTATAGTTTTCTTCTTCTTCTGTTTCTCCTTGAATTAGAGTTCTTTCTTTTTCTTCTTCTTCAGGATCAATTTCATTTGCTGGAGCAGAAGTTGTTTCTTCTTCATTTTTTTTCTTTTTTCTTAATTTTCCAAGTATTGCCATTGTTATACCTCCTTTCAATTATTCTCTTTTAAGTTTTGTTTCCTTTCTTCTTGTTTTCTTTTTAATTCTTTTATCCAAAGTGATATTGCAACTCCTAATAAAAGAATTGATAAAAAAAGAATCATTCCAAAAAGGATTAATTGAGTATTCATTGTTTTTTTCCTCCAAAATTTAATTTTTCTTTAAAATATGGTTCTGTATTTATTCCAATTCCAAATTCTTCTTTTCTTTGCATTTGTTTTTGGGCTTTTATTTTTTCTCTTTCAGCAATAATCTTTCCTTCTTCAATCGCTTGTTTCTTCTTCTGTTCTAGATATGCTGCTCTCCGAATTGGAAGGGTTTCCTGTTCCACTAACTTCTGAAATTCCCTCTTCTCCTCTTGGACTTCTTTCCAATTCTGGATTTTTTGTTTCCAGATGTCTAGTAATCCCACTTTCTTTCATTAACCTCCTTGTTTTATACCATTGAGTAGCTAATTGAGGTAAATCTATTCCTAACCTTTTATTAGCTCTAACTATTCCAAATGTTGCACCAGCAATTATAATAAATATTCCTGTAAGAAATCCTATAAAGAAACTTATCCAATCCATTTAACTAAATTGCATCCTCCTTGCCTTTCTCATCATTTTTTTTAAACATTTGTTGTGATACCTTTTTTTATCAAACTTCTTTGTCTTTTGCCATTCTTCTAAAGGTTGATTACAAACTGGACAAGCTGATTCATTATTTAAAGATATGTTATCTACTTGTGGAGGTAAATTTTCTTCCTCTTTCTTTTCTTCTTTTCCAAAAAATATATCTAATATTCCCATTTTATTTTTTTATTTGTGGTGCTTGTGTTCTACAAGCATCTATGATATACATTAACAATAATATTCCAACTATCACTGCAATTCCAACTATAACATAATTCCAGTTAATTATCATTTATTATTTCTCTTAATTTTGTTTGTTGTTTTTTTGAAAGTTTTTATAACTAATAAGAACATTGTCCATAAAAAAGTTATATACAATAATGCTTCAAAACTATTCAGATGATAAATCATAAATCCACCTAAAAACATATATATGGTTCTTTCAAAAATAAAACCAAATAAAAGTTGTGTTTCTAGATTATCTAAACTTTCTTTTATATTTATTTTCATTTTTTACCTCCCATTGAATTTAGTTGTTTATCTTTATAATAATAGATTAACATTTTAATTAGTTTCCCCTTGTAGAGTTGTATTGTTTTGTTTATCTTTAAGTTCCTTTAATTCCTCCATCTTTTTTTTATGCTCTCGTTCTCTCTTCAATCTTTCATTTAACTTAATGAACGATTCCCTTATATTGGATTGATCAAAGTAGGTCTCTTTTATTTCTAAATCATAAACTGGTTTATAACAAAATTTACATGCTATCCTGGTTGGTTTTCCAATAGCTTGAAATAAAGATAATGTTCCATCCATCCCACAATGAGGACAAGTATAAAGTTCAAATATAAATAATTTATTTGAATCCATAAACATCCCCCAATATTTTAATCATTAATGTTTTATCTGATCTATCAAAAATATTTGGTGAACCATAATGTTTTAAGTAGGTATTGAAATCATGTCCCAATCTTGTGCATATCTCTTCTGCTGGTACTTCTAATGCTTTCAACCAATTACCATGAGTCTTTCTTATATTATGTAAACCAAAATTCCAATCATCCTTAACAACTCCTTTTAATTTTCTTCTCATCATTTGCCAAACAGATTGTTTAGTTACTGGAAATAAAAAAGTATCATCTCCAACTTTGTTCCTATTAATATATGCTCTAACTTTTCTGGTAAATTGTGAACTTACTGGAAGAGTTCTTTTTTTTCCAATACTCTCTCCTTTCCTTGCTTTAATTTTTGTTACTCTTAGAGTAAGATTATTTCTTTCCCAATCAAAGTCTCTTGGTTTTAAATTTAAAACTTCTTCTATTCTTCCGCCTGTTTCTATTAATGTTTCAAAGAGAAGTTTTTTTTCTGGTTTAATATTTTCCATAAATGCAATCCATTCATTTGGAAAAAAGAATCTACTACGATCATCTCTAACAGAATATTTCTTACCATCTTTCTTAACTCCAACTTTCAATCCCTCGTGAACAGGAGTTAATATTAATCCCTCTTTTTTCATATTTTTATCCTCCAAATAAATTTCTAAATATATTTCCTTGTTTTTTAGGAATATTATACTTAACTTCTAAAATTTTTTTATTAGGCTTGTTTAATGAACCTAAAGATATTTCTTTATTTGCTTCTTCCCAATGAGATTTTTGAATTTTCTTTACAGTTGGTTCTCCATTACTATCAAATACTACTTTCTCAATAATTCCATCATTTATTCTTACTTTTAAAGTAGAGTTTTCATTATTTTTAATTTTGTTTATCATTTGCTATCTCCATATTTATTTTATTACATTTATCGCATAAAGGCTCATTAGTTTCTGGAGCTATTGCTACTGCATTTTTTCCACACATTACACATTTTTCTATTTCCATTTTCTTTGTAAAACCTTGTTAAAGTTTAACATTTCTAATAACTTTTACTATATAAATGTTTCTATTTTGTTTATCTATATCTTAAAAGATAAACGCTATTTAAGTATTTCTGTTTTCTTAACAATGTATTCTGATCCAGTAATATCTAAGTCATAACAATAGCAAACCTTATTTGCATATGCTGCTTCAGGATAACCTTCACATATATCATAATAACAATATCTTGTATTGTCTTCTTCCTTAGATACAATATATTGTATAGTACCAACAAATAATATTTCTATTACTTGTAGAATTATTAATAGGATAGCTAACAATTTCCAGTTCATTTTTTGTTTTGTTTTGATTCATTCCAATCATATCTTTTACATTTAGCCATGATCTTTTCAAAATCTAGATTAGTTGGCATTCTTCACATCCTCATAAGAAATTAAACAATTTTGATTATAATTATAAATTTGGTTAAATTTATCCTTTATTGTAACAAAGCCATTATCTAATGAAATAACTTCAGCAGTATAGGTTAGGGTTTTTTCTCCTATTCGAAAAATTAGTTTGTATTTCTTTTTCAGTTTCATTTTTTGTTTTGTTTTGATTCATTCCAATCATATCTTTTACACTTAGGACATTCTCTTGGTATCCTATTAGATATAGAACGCCATTGGTAATTACATATATTACATTTGAGAAGTGTTTTTGGTTCTATTTCCATAAGAAATCTATATTATTATTATTAAAAAACCTTTCGGTTTACTCAATTTTCTATGTGTATGGGCACAAAAAAGGCTCTGATAACTCCCAAATTATTATTATGTGCATAAAAAATAGTCTATTACTCGATTTACTAAGGAGATTTGGCTATATTTAACAAATGGTGCTTCATGCCGTGCTCTTTTCGAGAGACGCACTCAAGGTTTTCCACACGATTATCTCTTTTATCTCCATTCTTGTGGTGAATCATCATTCCCTTTGGTACTTCACCATGCACTAGTATCCATATTGCTCTATGAAGAGTAGTTACCTGCCCCCTGAACCTAACTCTTATGTAATCTCCTCCTCTATTGTTTATTCCTCTTATCTCTTTCATGTTCTTCTATTAATTCTTTTATTTTCTTATTGTTCTTCCATGCGGAAATCCTTGATTGTTCCACTCCTGCATAATCTGCTTTTTCTTTTTGAGTTCCCATCGGAAATGTTGCATAAATATATCTCATTAAGAAAAGCTTGTCATTTTTGCCTTTATTTTCCTCCTTACCAATCATATCAATAGCTTTATCCTTCTCTTTTTCATATTCTTCTACTTTAAACTCACTAAGGACATTGTTCTTATACTTTGGTGACAAAACATTTGGAAAACTTCCTCTAATTTTCTTTGAACAATGTTTATTATAGTTTCTCCTTTTACTAAATCTGTAATCTCTCCAAAGTAGTTCTAATTTCTTCTTTGGAATATAAACAAACCTTCCTGAATAAATATTCTTACGAGAATAAACATGAATCAATCCAATAGCTCTATCCACGACAATATATTCATTAAACTTATAGAACTTAGTCATATTAATCATAATGAAGTGTTGTTTCTTTCTAGCCATCATTAATAATCTTGTTAAGTTTTTAACAGCACTACTTGCCCAATCAGTTGACAATGCTTGAAGAGCAGGTTCATCCCAAATAAGTATTTGTCTTTCTGTACTCTTTGCAAACTCAATCATTTTATTAACATCAAAGAAAACATTAGTATGATCAAACTTTCTTTTTGATTTTTCTGCTATATAATAAGCAATAGCAATAGCAAAGGTACTCTTACCTTCACCTTCTCCTCCCTCTACAATTAAAACTGCATCTTTCTTTGAACCTTTGGTACTACATCTTTCAACCATTAAATCTAATTTCTTAACAAGATTCTTTTCAAGAGGATAATGAAATTTTGTAACAATCATAATCCTTCCTCATCCCATTCTTTAGATCCAAACATATTATGTTCTTCCATCATACTCTTTAACCAAAGTTCTAATTCCTTTAAACAAGATTTTACATTTTGTATTGAAATTGGATCATTACTTTTTTTTAAAAATGCAGAAGAATTATCATTAAGAATTTTCTTACACCTTTTTAATAAAACTTCATACTCTTTTCTTTCTTCTGAAGTTAACTTATGATGTATCTCCGAATGTAAATGATCATCTAATAGTTCATAAACCAAAGGAAAATCTTTATCTCTTTTTGCAAGATATAATTCTTGTAAAATCTTTCCAACTATTTCTGCATACTTCTGTCTTAAATCATATGCTAAATCTTTTTCACTATCACCTGAATTATTATTGTTATAATTATACCACGCCATGAATTATCACCTAAATTATTATTTAAACATTCTTGAAAGTATACCTTGTTTTTGTTGAGGAGGTTGTTGATATAATTGATCAGTCATATTTAAACTACTAAATATCTTTCTACTTTCCATTCCACTTAATGAACGAGAATAAATAATAAATGATCTTTGATAAATCATTTCAGATACAGATGTCATTCTATTTGTATCTGGAATTCCTCTGTTCATAAATTCTCCTTTTTCATATCCTTTTCCAGGAGGAACAAATCCAAAGTATTCTAGATTACAAACAAATTCTCTAACAACACTTCTAATTATTCCTTCCATTAAAGCACTAAATTGTTTTTCATTTATTGTTCCCATTGTTGAAGCATTATTCATTACTGCTGTTAGTGTTGAGATAATCCATCCTCTACAATTATTATTTACTAATGGTTTTCCAGAAGAATTCATTTTCCATTGCCCACTTTCTTTATCATAATATTCTCCGTTCAAAGCATGATTAAAATTATCAATAATATTTTGAGGATCTATCTGTGCAACAATATTATCTATTCTTCCTTCAGGAGTATAAGACATTGGTGCATAATTTAAAGAATCATCTTCTTCATTATTGGGTTGTTCAAATGGTTGTTGCATTTTAACTTACGACTGGTGCATTAGAGCATCCTGTTTTTAATGTATCTGCAACATTTTGTAATGCAGGAACAAGATCTTGTAATCCTTTCCATACAATTATACAAGCTATGATAGTTATTAATGCAAACACAGCTATTTGAATTAGATCTTTATATTTATCCCAAATGTTTCCAAATGTAAATCTTCTCTTAGCATTTTCTTCATTATCAAATGCCCATGCTGTTGCATCTTGGTTCTTACATTTTAAATTAACTACTGCTTTTCTAACTGGTTTAACTAATTCTTTTCCGTTTTTAATTATCTTATAAGTTTTATCTGTTTCAACTGTCATAAAACTTTCAGGAAGAACAGGTTCATAATCATCAACTCCTTTTTGTACTAAGTATAAATGTCTAGATAAACCAACAAGGAATCTTGATTCAGGTGGAGGCATTTCAACTACTGAAGCTCCTTTTCTTTTAATTCTAAATGATGTTATTCCTCCAACAGCTGCACTTTTAAAGTATCCTCCTTTAGCAGAAAGTTCATCTACTATTTTATTATCACTACGAGGAATCCAAATCGTTATTGGAATATTATATTCTTTTGATTTTTTATAGAATCTTCCTAGAATAGCAACAAAGATTAAAACTCCTCCACCTAATGCAATCCAAATAACCCATGTTAAAACAGATGATGCTACATCAGTTAAACCTCCTCCAAAAGATAAATCTATTGCCATTCATTATTAAAAGTATTAATTATCTTTTAAATATTTCTAATTATTTCTGTTAACAAAAAAAACAAACATTTAAATATTTCTGTTAACAACTATTTTGATGTCTAGATTAAGTCCAATAGGGAAAATAGGTGAAAATATTTCTTCACAACAAGTTGCATATGGAAAGATAGGTGCTTATAAAACTAGAGGTGATGTTAGAAATGCTCAATTAAGACAAGCACAATTAAGACAACAAAGAGAACAAGAAGAATTAGCAAGAGAAAAATATTATCAAGATTTAGCAAAAGAATATAAGTTAACTACTCAAGAATTAGAACAAATAAAAACTATGGAATCTTCTGAAGAGATTCAAACATTTATTCAATCCAAAGTAGAAGCAAGAGCAAGAAACGATTGGTTAAATGAACAAGTTGCAGTTAAAGGAATCTATGGAACAAAATATTTCTCAAGAAGAGATTTACAAAAAGCATACGATGCAGTTAATAGAAAACTACAAGGTAAAAGAATTAGTTTAGTTGATTCTCCTGGAGCATCAGCAGCATATAAATTTCTGAGAGAACAAAATCCTGAAGTTAAATCTGCATTTAGAGGACAAGTATTTGATTTAGCAAGAACAGGAGGATACAAACCCGAAGATTTAGAATCTGGAAAGGTTAAAATAACAATGGATCCAGCAAAGATAGATCTTCCAACTCAAAAACAAGCAGACTTATATTTTAAACAAACTCAACCTAAAACAGAACTAAGATACTTTGGTGGAAAAGGAAGAAATGTTATTGTTGGACCACCAGCAATAAAAGAAACTCCTCCAAAAACAGAACTAAGATACTATGGTGGAAGAGGAAGAAATGTTCCTGTTGATCTTGTTGAAAAAGAACAAACAATTGATTTACCTGCAACAATAATTGATACTCCTGAGAAAGCTGCTGTTTATAGAAGAAAATTAGAACAAGAAAAAATTGAAAGAGGAGAATTTGAAAGTAAATTATTTGCAGAAACTCCTTTTGGAAATATTTATTGGAAACCAGATAAGATAAAACAAGAGGTGGGAAAAGGAATTGATTGGATTACAGAAAAAACTTATCCAATAACTTATCCAATACTTGAAAAATCAAAAGTAATTCTTGGAGCTAAACCTTACTATCCAACTAAATCTTATTTTATTCCTGATTCAGGAGCATTATTTAAACAATCAGATTTAACATTAGCACAACAATTATCTTATGTTGAAAAATCTGGAAAGTATTTTGAACAAAAGGTTGGTGCAGGAACAGAATTTGTATATGAAGGGACAATAGGAAAACTTCCAGAAGAATGGCAACCAAGTTTTTTAGGAAAGAAAATTACAGGAGAAGGAGTAGGAAAAGTTACTTCCTTTGTTGCTGGAATTACAACTTATGCTATTCCTGGTTATGGTGCAATGAGAATTCTTACTTCTCCAGCAAGTTATGCAGACAAATATTATAATCCTCCTGTGGAAGAAACATTTGAAAAGTGGAGTAAAGAATATTCACAGACAACTCCTGAAGAAGGGTATAGATTATTAACAAAAGAAGAACAAGAACTAGAAATTAAACCACAGATAGAAGCTAGTTTAAAAAAATCAGCTGCATTAGGTTTTTTACTTTCTAGTTCTATTGCTGCAACATATGGTGCTGCTAAAACTATTAGTTTTCTAAAGCAACCAATCATTACTAAAGGAGCAGTACCACAAGGTAAATCTTACTTTGCATTAGAAAAAGTTCAACCATTAAAAGGTGGAAAGTTTGCATCAGAATTTTCAATAACAACTAAAGTTCCTGCAAGATTTGGAAAAATTCAACCAAGGTATCAAAGTTTATTTAATAAATTACTTGGAAGAAATGCAAGAATATTTGGAAGACCAGCATCAATAATTCAATTAACTAAACCAAGAACTTATGTTACTAGAACATTATATCCAATTACAGCTACTAAAAAAGGATTAGTTGATCCTGGTTATTTATTAATGAAAAGAGGAGGAGCAAAACAAGCAACACTATTAAAATTAAGAGCAAGTTCAAAACAATTTGGATTAAGTGACTTTTCAAAACTTTCAACAAGAGATAAATATATTTTCAAAGGAATAATGGAAAAACAATTAGGATTTAAAATTTCAAAATCACAAGTTAAATCATTATTATCTAAAGAAGGAGCAGGAGATAGATTTATTATTTCTGATTCTTTCTTAAAGAAACTTGCAAAGGTTAAATTAACTGGAAAAAGAATTGATATTAAAGGATTTAAATTTGGTTCTAAAACAATTTTTCCTTCTCGTGTTGGAACTAAAGTTCAGGGAGTAAAGAAATTTATGGGTAGAGATTTAAATGAAGAGTTCTCTAAAAGATTTTTATTTAGTCAAACAGGTGCAAAACAAAAAGATTTTTTAAAATTATATACTCCTGATAGAGCAGCAGGAAAAATATTTGATATAAGAGGATTTACTTTTATTAGAAAACCATTACAAGAACCATCAACAGTTAATTTTATTAAAAAATTTACTTCCTCACAACCAAAAGGTTTTATTGTAACAGATATTTCTGGAAAAACTGCAACTAAAACTATTCCAAAAATAGTCCCAACAAAAATTGTACAAATAGGAACAACAAAATCAGGACAAGTTCTTGTACAAGATGTTGCAAAAAAAATTGCAACAACACAAGCTAAAGATATTATTCCTGTTGCTTCTCAAGTTAATGTTGCAAGTGTAATTCCAAAACAAGTAGTAAAAATTCCAGCAGTAGTTGCTAAAGAAAAAGCAGCATTAATTGCTTTAGATAGAACAGCTACTTTTACAGGAGCAGTTGCATTACAAAATATTAAAGTTAAGTCAGATGTTAAATTAGAATATAAACAAGTAGGAGTAGCAAGAGAAGAGTTAGTTTCAAAACCAATGATTAAAGCTTTAACAAAACCTGCTCAAGCACAAGTATCAAAAACAATTTCAAAGGTTGCTCCAAAGACAGAAGTTATAGAAGTACTTCCTCCACCAACAACTCCTTATACTCCTTTTAATATTCCAAGACAACCTCCTGAATTAAAAGAAAGAACATTATTTATTCCACTTCCATTTCTAAAACCAAAAGTTTACAAATCACCTTTCAAAAAAGGTTTTGATGTATTCGCAAAAACAAAAGGAAAATTCATTAAATTAAATCTTACTCCATTAACAAGAGGAGGAGCATTAAGTTTAGGTGCAAAAGCAACAGAAGAATCATTAGCAAGAACATTTAAAATAAGACCAACAACATCTCCTGCAAGATATACAAAAGGTTCAGGAAATTATTGGGAAAGAGTATCAAAACAATTTAGACCATATAGAATATCAAAAGGAAAAAGAGTTCCATTAACCGAAACATTTATAGAAAAAACATCCTTTGCTATATCAACTCCAGGTGAGAAAAAGGGATTGTCTTTAGCAAGATGGTTTTCTAATAGAAGAAAAATTAAAAGGAGAAAGAAAAGTGGGAAGAAAAAAAAGTGAACCAACAAAACTAATAAGAATAAAAGTAAGTGATGCACAAAGATTAGAAGCTTATTGTAAAAGGTATAAAAAAACAATGGGACAGGCAATAAGGAGGTTGAGAATTAAAAAATGAATAAGAGAGGAAACCTTGTAGGTTCACTTTTGTTTGTTGTATCTATATCTGTATTTGCAATCTTTCTTTTAATAGTTGGATACATTGGAAATACTGTTGGAACAGAATTAAAGGATCAAATTAATTCAACTAATGATGAAGTTAATGCTGCTTTTGATAGAACAATAGTTACTTCCACTACAACTCTTTCTGCTTTATGGTATGTAGTATTTGGTTGCTTAATGATAGGTGTTTTTGTTAGTGCATGGTTTACAAGAGATTATCCTGTAATGGTTCCTATTTATTTGATATTGTTAGTTGTTTCAGTTATAGTTGGAGCAGCTATGAGTAATGCTTATGAAGAACTATCTAGTCATGTAACCTTTGCAGCCACAGGAATACAACAAATTGCAATAAGATTCTTTATGAATAATCTTCCTTATGTTGCTTTAGTTACAGGATTATTATCTTTAGCTATTGCATTTGGTAAACCAGAAGGAATAGGATTTGGAAGTGGAGGAGGAGGAGTTATAGGATGAAAAAACTAATAGTAATATTATTCATGTGTATGTTTCTTTGTAGTTTAGTAACTGCATTTGATTTTGATAATGTTAAGAATTATAATGAAGAAACAAGAACAGTTACTATTACTAATGCTTTTGGATTAGGAGATACTATTGCTGAAATAAAATTAGAAAGTGATTTAGAAAATAAATTATATGATTTAGGATCAGGAATATATCAACAAGTAGCATTAGTTGATTTTAAAGAGTTTCAAAAAATTAAGGATTCATTAGAAGAAATTAAAACTTATGATGTTAATAATAAAAATAGTGAGATTAATAGAGATATTAAATTAAAGTATAGAAAAGAAGTTTCTTTACAACATCCTATTTATGAAGCATATAATTGTGAAGTAATAAATAATGAAGAAGTATGTGAACATAAAATTATTGGTTATGAAGATAAGATAAGAGTTGATTGGATTGAGTTTAATAGTATAGAAGAATTACCTAATGAAAAGAATCTAAAAATAGGTTTATATGCTGATGTTAAAGATGGAGATAAAGTTGAATGGATACCTCATTGGTTTGGAGAAGAAATAAATGAATGGGCTATATGGACTACTGGTGATAATGCTTTAGTTCATTATTATAATTTTAGTGAGAACGATGGAACATTTAGTGATAGTGTTGGAGGTTTAAATCCTTCTAGTTATAATGGTCAAGTTGGAGCAATAGATGGTAAAATTGGTGCAGGTTATCATGGTAATGGAACTCATGTTACAGATTATGTTGCATTTGCAGCTAATCCTGGTATAGTTCAAGGTAAAAACTTTACAATTAGTTTATGGTTTAATACAACAACATTAAATGGAGGAGAGAATAATCCTACTATATCAGAATCTGTTACAGCAAGTGATGATGATATGTGGTCTGTTTGTCCTGGTACAAATGGAGGAAATGGTGTTACATTTAGATATACTGGTGGAACTTTAAGAATTGCTACTGCAACACCAGGAAGTATGACTGATGGTGGATGGCATCATGTAGTTGTTCATTCACTTTATGCAGGTAATGGAGATACTAACGCAACAATTTGGGTAGATGGAGTTAAAGGTGGTTCTGCAAATATATCACAAGCTTTTGATGTTGCTAATCCAGTTATGTTTATGTTGTCTGCTCCTTATTCTCCTGGAAATGATGCTTGGGAAGGATTAATAGATGAAGTTGGATTATGGAATGTAAGTTTAAGTGAAAGTGATATTGCAGATTTATATAATGGTGGAAAAGGATTAGAACAAGGAGATTCTCCAGCACCAACAGTAACATTAAGTATTCCAGAAGATAATTATGTATCTAATATTAATTCAATAGATTTTGGTTGTAATGTTTCATCACTAACATCATTAAAAAATATAACTCTTTATATAGATGGAACTCCTAGTGAAACAATTGATACTGCATTAGTTAAATCTTATAATTGGACAACCTCAAAAAGTGTTTCTGAAGGATCACATACTTGGAATTGTAAGGCTGCAGATAATTCAACAACTATTACTTATGGTTGGGCAGATTCTAATTGGACAATTATTGTTGATTCTACTCCTCCAAAAGTAAATGTTTCTTATCCAGTAGGATCAATTCCTTATCATTCTTCAGGAAATAATCTTTCTCTTAATTGGACTATAAATGATACTAATTTAGATTCTTGTAAATTTCAATATAATGGAGTTAATACTACTTTAATTTGTGGAGCTAATTTAACAAGTTTTAATGTAACTTCTTCAAGAATAAAAACAGGAATAGTTTATTCAAATGATACTGCTGGAAATTCTATTTCAAAAGAAATTAATTGGGATTATTATATCTTTACTAATGATGAAGCATATAATCAAAGTTCACTTGAATCTTCTGAAGAAGGATTTAATTTAAATATAACTTATTCTAGTTCAACATTTTCTTTAGCAACTGCAAGATTATATTATAATGGAACTTTTTATTCTGGAACTAGAACTACTGAATCAGGAGATACTATTTTTACAACATCAGTTACTTCTCCAAGTGTTAACTCAGCATCTTATGCAGGATTTAATTGGGAAGTAACATTATCAAATTCAACAGATACTTTTATACAAAATGTTACTAACCAATCTCAATTAGTATCTCCATTAGCATTTGCAGAATGTGATGGAGCAACATATATTATTCCATTTATTAACATTACCTCTTATGATGAAGCAACATTAGTTGAAAAGAATGTTAGTTTTGAGGCAACATTTAATTATGGATCTATAGGTTCAGCTAAATCAAAAATATATAACTTTGATGAATCTAATGAAAACCAATCAAGATATAATTTTTGTGTTACTCCAGCAGATAAATCAATAGAATTAGATGGTACTATAAAAATTAGTGCTGCTAATTATGTGGATACCTTTTATGAAATAGATAGTTTAATATTAACTAATACAACTACTTTCAAAAATTTATACATTTTAAATAATACAGATTCAACTTCATTTATAATTAAAGTAATTGAATCTTCTTATGAAGATGTTGTAGGAGCATTTGTTCATGTTGATAGATATGATGTTGGAACAGGAACTTGGTTAAATACAGAGATAGTTGAAACAAATTATGAAGGTAAAGCTATTGGACATTTGTACACAGAAGATGCAGATTATAGATTTAGGATTTGGTATGATGGAGAAAATGTATTTAATTCTTCTTCAACAAAAATAACTTGTGAAGAAACTCCTTGCACAGTTACTTTAACAATTCCAGGAGAGATTAGAACAGGTTACTCACAATTTGATTTACCTGGAGGATTTGCAGGAACATTATCTTTTGATAAAACAACTCAAACATTTACATATACTTATGAAGATACTTCAGGATATTTTACTAATACAAGATTTGAAGTTGGAAGAAGAACTTATGGAAATGCAACTCAACCAGCATTAATATGTAATGAAACTAAAACTACAACAAGTGGTGTTTCAAATTGTGATCTTTCCTCAGAATTAAATGGAACTTATATTGCTATTGCTTATTTAACAAGAACAGATTTTGATGAAGCTCCTGTATTAATCTTAGAAAAACAAAGAGGAATGGATCCTTTTTCTAATATTGGTTTAGATGGATTACTATGGGGATTCTTTATCTTTATTGCTATTGTTATGTTAGGAGTATATAGACCAAGTTTAGGAATCTTATTTGGAATCTTTGGAGTAATAGCATTATTTTTAATTAAATTAGTATCATTAACAATAACAGCAATAGCTTCTGTTGTTATTATTGGTTTGATATTGCTGTGGTTGGCTACAAGAGAATGAATAAAAAAGGTGGAATAGTACTAAGAGATATCTTCTTCATAGTTTTACTTGTAAGTTCTATATTTATTTTTGCAGGAATATTTATTCAAGAGATGGCTTTGTCTTATGATGATTCAGATATGTATAATGAATTTAATAATTCTTATGTATATAAAACAAATTTTGATCAATTTGAAGAAACAAGTTTAGATTTAAATGATTCAGGAGCATTTATGGGAAGTGATCAAGGACTTCCATTATTCCTTGCAGTTTTAGATAGTTTAGAAGCAGCAGGAGATATCCTTATGTTAGTATTAACATTTCCAAATAAAATTGGAGATATAGTTGAAATGACTTTGATTAGTTTAGAAATAAATACAACTCTTTCAAGATATGTTGGTTATATGGTAACAGGATTACTATGGGCATTAGTATTGTTTGCATTGATAACAGCATTTTTGAAAGGAGGAAAAATGTAAAATGACATACTCACCTCCAGCAAATGTAACAACAAGTATTGGAATGATTCAACATATTAATAGTAATTGGGTTGATGGAATTATGTTTCCTGGAATTATTCTTACTATGTATATCATTATTCTAGCAAAACAATTAACTAATCCTGGAAATACTTTTCCAAAGTCATTTGCATCTGCTAGTTTTATTTGTATGATTCTTTCTATATTTGCAAGAACATTAGGATTAGTTAATAATATCTTTATGATTATCTTTATTTGTTTAACTGCATTAAGTGCTGTGATAATGCACATGAGTAATCAATAACTATATATTTATTATTCGTAAAGTATAAAAAGATAAAAGTATTAATCATTATGTGCCAATGAAAACATCTCCCGATAATACTGGAGTACTTGTTTGAGGCGCACAATTAGTATAACATAATCACCTCTTTTTATCCTATGGAGAGGCATCAAATAACTTTTTGAGATTTGATGAATCTCCATAGGTTATAATTCTTGTAACTACTAAAAAAATATTACAATGTTTTAAAAAGTTTAAATTTATAAAAAAGATACGATGGACGATGGATTTAAGAATTACGAGGGAAAGAATGTTTTTATTAAACTAAAGAATGGTAGACAGTATTCTGGAAAAGTTATTAAAGTAGATATTAACTTACCCTTAATTTGGATTACTTTGCTTGATAAATATCAGAAGAATATTATGTTTTCTGCTGGTGAGATCTCTGTAATAGAGGAGGAGAGGGAATGAAATGTTTTAAATGTAATAAAGAAAACTTTGATGAATGGAAAAAAGGAGTAACTTATTTAGGTATAGATAACCATCATAATCCTCCTGAAGAAATCTCAAGATTCTTAAAAGAAGAATGGAAAGGAGAATTGTATCCATTATGTAGAAAGTGTCATGAAAACTTACATTTAAAGATAACAAAAATCCTCAAAAAATATTCTAATGCTCCAAAATATAATAGTGATTATTGGCTTATGATGAAATCAACTACTGCAAAAATAAAGGAAGCTCAAAAAGAGATTTATGATTTTACTAAAAGATGGATAAAAGAGGAAAATGGAAAAGAACTTAAACAAAAATGATATTAAAAGATTCTATAACTTCATAGGACATGAGAAACAATCAGAACTTAGATTTATAGAACCAAGATGGAAAAATCCTAAACCAGTACCTAAACAAGAATGGGCAAATAACTTTGATCAATTCTTATTCTTATGTGAAAAGAATAATGGAAATATGAATCTTTATGTTGGAATTAATGAAAGAAAACCTACTGGAGATAAAGATGATGATGTAGAATATATTACTTGCATTGGACATGATATTGACGCACACTCGGGAGGACAAGAGAGCTTTCTAAAAGCACAGGAAGTCGCGATTAAAATTAAGGATGACTGCATTGCAAAAGGATATAATGAACCAATGATGGTCTGCTCTGGAAGAGGATTCTGGATTATTCATAAAGTTACTCCAATAGAAAATACAAAAGAAAATCAAAAGAGGATTAAACAATTTGGAAAGTTTATTAAAGAGAAATATGAAGTTGAAGGAATTGAAATTGATTCTTCTGTTTATAATGCTTCAAGGATTGTAAGAATTCCTGGAACATTAAATATATCTGACAAAGAAAATCCTATAATGAGTTTCATAGTAAATGAACCAGAAGCTAAACCAGATTTAAAATTAACTGATAAAATTATTAACCTAGAATTACCTAAGCACACCATTGTTTCAGATGGAGAAACTCCAAAGAGTTCTTGTGCATTTATGGATTACTGTTTATCTCATGAAATTCCTGCTGGAGAAAGGCATAGAGTTATTAGTAGGAATATGGCAATTTACATTCAAAAACATCCAGATAGAGAATTACTCAGAGAACAATATTTTAAGATACAAAAAGGAAGTGAAACAGAACTTGATCAATGGCTAAAAGGATTGGATGAAAATCCTGATGTTAATTATCCTTTTAGTTGTGGAGAACTAATTAATTTCCAGAGAAAGTATAATATTCCAATCAAATGTAAAGGTTGTCCAAAGCATGAAGAATACAAAAAAGAAAAGAAAGCAGAGAAGAAACTTGCAGAAGAAAAAGAAAAAGAAGCTCGTGCAGAAACATTAGGTAAGGCAATTACTTTCTTTTCTGATAAGAAGAACCTTGCAGAACAGTTTGTTAAGGTAAATCCAATATATTATGACCAAAGTAGATTATGGTGGATTTGGGATGAACAAAATAAAAAGTGGGTTATTGGAGATGAAACAGACATAATGAACTCTTTATCTAAATGTTCTGAAGCAGACACCATTTCTTCTAAAGAAAGAAATGAAATACTTGAAGCACTTAGGCAAGTTAGTAGGATGAATAAACCTGAAGAAGTTAAAAAGACATGGATACAATTTAAAGATACTATAATTGATTTTGAAACTGATGATGAGTTTGAAGCAGATTCTAAATATTTTATTACTAATCCTATTCCTTATCCATTGCACAAAGAAAGAATATCAGACACTCCAACAATAGATAAAATATTTAAGCAATGGGTTGGAGAAGAACATGTAAAAACTCTTTATGAAATAATTGCATATTCATTAATAACCTACTATCCGTTGCATAGAATTTTCTGTTTTGTTGGTGCTGGAATGAATGGAAAATCAAAATTCCTTGAGCTTCTTAGAAAATTTGTTGGAAATAATAATTGCTGCTCAACTGAATTAGATACTTTAATGAACTCTAAGTTTGAAGTATTTAGATTATATAAAAAACTTGTTTGTCAAATGGGAGAAACTAATTTTAATGAAATGAACAAAACTTCTATACTAAAGAAACTAAGTGGGGGAGATTTAATTGGATTTGAAAAGAAAAGATGTGATCCATTTGAAGCAAATAATTATGCTAAGATACTAATCTCAACTAATAACTTACCAACTACAACTGATAAAACAATTGGGTTTTATAGGCGTTGGTTAATTGTTGATTTTCCTAATCAGTTCTCTGAAAAGAAAGATATTCTTTCAGAGATACCAGAAGAAGAATATGAATGTTTAACAGTTAAATGTTTAGAGATACTAAAAGACTTAATGAATAAAAGAGAATTCCATAATGAAGGAAGTATTGAAGATAGAATGAAAAAGTATGAAGAAAGAAGTAATCCTTTTGATAAGTTCTGGAGAGAGCAGATAAAAGAAGATTACGATTCTTTCATAACCAAAGCACAATTTAAGAAAATATTAAATGAATGGTGTAAAGAAAACAACTTTAGAGAGCTATCTGACCAAAGTATTAACAAAAAGATGAAAGAAAACAACATTGATTTAGATTCAAGAGATTATATGAATTGGTATGATGGTGGTCAAATTAGCAAGAAATTAGTGAGAGTTTGGAAAGGAATCAAGATTTACACAGGAAATATGACTGATATGACTGAAAAGACAACAATCTCATGTTAAATTACGCGTACGTAGGTTAAGTGGGAATTAGTGTCATTTGAGTCATTTCCGTCACACACACTTTAAGTGAATGTATTACTACATTCACTTAATCAAAAAATACCCAAAACACCATAAAAATGAACCAAAAAATAGAATTTCCACAGGAAATGGAGCTTACAAAAGAAGAAGAAGATAGTTTGAGTTATTCTCTTCACAGAATAATTCAACTAATTACATGGTTTTTAGGTGGTGCTGTAATAGGAGGATTAATTGCTTTGATAGTCACTTACTAAAAATAGTCACAAACATTTAAATAATAAAACTAACTTAAAAAAATACTAAAATGAAAAGAGTAGAATACAATTTATATTCCCCAACAAATGAAGGAATAACTGCTATGAGGCATGGAGTTGTAACCCAAACAACCAATTATACGCCTCTCCATGTCTCATTTAATTCTCAACTAAATACAATTGGAGGTAAAAAATGGCAAAGTTAAGTGAAGAAGCACAGGCTTACGAGCCAAAGCGAACACAGAACATAGCAGATTTAGAAAGTGTATCTGTTGATCTTGATTTGAAGGAAGAACTAGAAGTAGAGTTTCCTTACAAATATATTGAAGTAGAAGGTCAAAGATACAGAGTTCCAACTTCTGTACTTGCTCAACTTAAGGTACTTATTGAAGATAATAAAGATCTTAAGAAAGTAAAGGTTAAGAAGATTGGAGAAGGAATGAATACTGAATATGTTGTAATTCCTTTAAAGGATTAATAGTCTTTGTTTAGCCAAAGATAGGGTTGGACTTATCTAATTAAACCATAAAGCTTTTGATCGCCTGTCCAACCCTTTATAGTCAGAGAGTGAAGCTGGACTGACACAAGTATACATTAATTGTACTCTTTTCAACGATGCTTCATAAAACCATAATCAGAACAGGGAGAAGATTCTCATGATATCTTTTTTCCAACTCCCTGTTCTGTATAATTAAAAATGGCAAAGAAAATGAAATGTAAAGAATGTAAAAAAGAACATACAATTTATAGTAATGATTTATGTAGTAGATGTTATAGAAGAATTTATCAAATAAATAAACGGGAGGAAAAGTAAATGAAAGAATCAAATTATTATTCAGGTTGGCTTAGCTTTTTAACTATGGTAGGAGTAATGATTGGATATTTATATGGTAGATTTTATCCTTATCCTTTCTCATTAATTGTTATACTAATTATTTGTATATATTTAATTTTAAATGGAATTAGATTTAGGATTAAAGGATTAAGGGAGGAAAAGAAATGAAAATATCCTATCACAGGATGTTATCACAAATAAACTTATGATAACTTTATATTATGTTCAATTTTAACTCCTGCCTCCAAGCGGGGAGAAACTAAGATGGCTATATGTTACAAATGCAAAAATGAGGAAAAGACGGTAAAGAGTTTTGGTAAAGATATTTGCCTTTCCTGTCTTGAAAAAAGAAAAACAGGAGTGAAAGGACACTCTGGAATGATTTATAATCCAGATATTAATCCCTCTAACTTCTGCAATTTAACTAAAGGAATAAAACTCCTAAAAGTTAAAAAATCCCACCCTTTATTTGTGAAATGGTATATAGAGCATTATCCCAAGAGCAAAGGTATTGTTGGAAGACAATTAAACTATTTGATTTATTTTGAAGGAAAACCTGTTGGAATAATCAGTGCAGTTTCACCTCCTTTAAACTACAAATTGTTTAGAGAATATTTTGCTGTTAAAGATGATTTACAATTTGTAAACAACGGAGTTTTTAGGGTGGTGAAATCTCCCAAGAAAAATTTTGCATCACAGGTTTTAAAAGTTTTTAGAAATCAAATAAAGAAAGATTATACCCTTGCTTACGGAGATGAATTGAAAGGGATAATTACTTTTGTTGAGAAGCCAAGAAATGGTGGGATTTATTTAGCAGACAACTGGAAACTTTTAGGAGAAACACAGGGAGTTGAAGTTAGAAGAAGAGGGCAAGACTGGATTAATAAATCTTATACCAAGACAGGAAATAAGAAACTCATTTTTGTATTTAAATATAAATCGGCAGGAGTTAAAACTAAATCCCTACGGGATTTTCCTACGGAGAACATAATATGCATTAAGAGGGTTTCTGCGGAAACCTCAAATTTGCTTACGCAAACTTCTCTTAACGCTAATATTAAGGAGGAAAAAAAATGAAAGAAGAAGATATTTTTTTATTTTTAGAGGAAAAGCATAGAGAGATGGAAAATCAAATAGCAGAAGATTTTAAATATATTTTAAGAAGATTAAAAGAACATGAAATAAATAACTCACTTAACAATGTTCATCCAGAAGTTTTTAAGAAACTATCATACATAAAGAAGAACAAACTTAAAGCTAATGCAGTACTTTCTATGATTCAATTTGCTCAAGATAAATTAGTGGAGGAAAAGAAATGAAAAACAAAAAAGATAATTGGGAAATAAGTTTAATTCAATTAAGTAGAAAAATTCATAAGATTAAACCAATTTATAAAGTAACAAAAAGATTTCCTCTTGAAGGAGTTCAAGAAATAAAACTCTTTGAGGATTTAGATAAAGCTAAGAAACAATTAAATAAATGGAAGGAGGAAAAGAAATGAAAGAATTTAATTTAAGTGATAAAATTATAGGTGGAGATATACTTAGTGATAGTTCTAAGGTAATAGATATAGAAGATGTAAAAGAATTCATAAGATTATTAAAATGCAATTCAGATTTTGATGATGTTGATAGAGAGTTTATAGATAAATTAGCAGGAGATAAATTAGTGGAGGAAAAGAAATGAAAACCAAAAATTATAAAAACTTCAAAATATTAAAAAGGAGGTATAGAAAATGGTAAATTCAAATTGTCCAAAAAAATATATGGTAACTTTTAGTCCTAAAAATGCACCAAAATCAAGATTTTCTCATAGACAATTTGAAAAAAAGTCAGATGCTATAAAAAAGGTTAAGGAAATAAAAAAGATTCCTATTAGCAAAAGAGAAATGCTTAATCCAAGAGTTATTAAAAATCCTTTTTATAAAAAAGGCATCTGGAAGAAATGTTAACCATTTTCAAATAATTCTAAATGTTTTTTAAGCAGTGTTCAACTAATCGTAAAAATTTAAACTTCTTGGAATATGCGTTAAGGAGGAAAAGAAATGAAAGGAGGTATAAAATAAAGTGTCTTTAATTAATTATATTGAACCAGTAGATGTTGGATCTGTCTTTATAGGAATAGGTTCTCTTTTTGTAACTTTAACAATTGCATATATTTTATTTAAATTATGCAGACCAATAATAAAAAGTGCAGAGAATATTTATGCAAAAGAATTAAAGTATTCTATTGTTGAAGAAAGAATTTTAGATGAAGTTGCAAAAGAAAAAGGAATTAATCTTAATGAAGAAATACTTAATAGGAAAATTATAGATAAACCAACAAAGTCTTTTAGGAAAAAGGTAGAAGAAGAAGTATTTGAAAGAATGTTTCCTAATGATGAGATTAAACCAATAACGAAGTAAAACTTCTTTTTTTTATTTTTTTTTATTTTTTACAAAAAGCGAAACGTTTAAATACTACAATATACTACTACCACCATGAAAGTTAAATGCAAAAAATGTAACTATGAATGGAACACAAATTCAAAGTTAGCGAGAGTAACTTGTCCTAACTGTGGATTAAAAGTGGATAAAAAGGAGGAAAAGAAATGAAAAATATCACTAAAGAATGTTGCATTTGCAGACAATGGTTAGATAGTAAAGATAATTGGTATACTCCAAGTATATCAGAAAGAAGAAGACAATATGAATTATCAGAAGATTTTAAAATAACTCATACTTATTGTCACGAATGTGTTAGTGTTGTTAAAGAAGTTTATAATAGAGATTTAATATTAAATAAAAAGTTTGGATTAAGTAAATTATCTTAAAACCAAAAATTATTTAAGATAGGTATTCTTGCATTAATTATCAAAACTCAAAGGAACAAGAGGTTATGTTTAATAAAATACCAATTTTAGTAACAAGTATATTTCTATTAACGTTAATTAGTGTTTCTGCAGGAGATTTTGGATACACTAGATTAGATACAGAAACAACTAATTACTCTTCAGTAAATGTAAATAATTCTCAATATCTTCAAGGATATACTCCAACAACATTAAAGGATTGGATGCAAGGATTTTTTGATGCAGTTTATTGTCAACTAACAGGATGTACAATGACAGGAGATATTGATATGGATGGAAATAATATTGATAATGTTAATGACTTAGATGTGAATGGAAATGCAACATTTACAGGTTCTTTTGAAACAAATTGTTTTCATTGTGAAGATAATGAAACTTATTTTCATAGTAATGTTTATTCAGAGGGAAATATAACTGCTCCAAATATTGAAGTTATGGAAAGTTTAATTGTTCATGGAAATTCTACTTGTACTGGAACAGCAACTGCTTGTGGTGATATAGGAGATTCAACTTTATGTGGATATACAACTTGGACAGGACAAAGAGGTTGTAGATGGAGAGTTCTTGCAGGAGATTGTATTGGAACTGCAACTCCTTGTGATGAAATGTCAACAGCAACTTGTGAAGAACAACATGTTTGTTCATTAACTTCTGATGTAGGATTTATTTTTGGAGCAGATGGTTTTACAGGAAATATAACTTTTCACGAAAATGTTACAATAAATGGAGAATTATATGTTGGAAAAAATATAGATGTCGCAGGGAACATTACAGCAGATTGGTTCAAAGGAAAATTCAACTGGACAAGTGCAGATGATTGGAATATTTTTGATGGTTCAACATTAGAGTTCAATGAATCAAAACTTGAAACAACTTATTATAATGGAACTCAAGCATCAGTAATAACAGGAACTATTCTTGCAGGAAGTTTAGAAAATACTCAACATCCAGATGGAGATTATGATGGAATTACTTTTAATTTTTCAGAAGA
>Ga0272443_10002152_pt1 | contig 25991 bp, 24 predicted proteins | sample SSMAcet12_FD_193581 | JGI IMG/M metagenome (GOLD analysis project Ga0272443, IMG submission 193581) | Marine sediment archaeal communities from Little Sippewissett salt marsh, Falmouth, MA, United States - SSM-Acet-12 | ecosystem: Environmental > Aquatic > Marine > Wetlands > Sediment ... | reverse complement strand
TTTTTTTATATATTGTGTTGACATAAGTGAGGTTCCTTGGTATTCTTAAGACACAACTGGAAGAGCATTCTGGAAAGGAGAAGTTATATGAAAAAGATTATTTCTATTCTGATCATCACATTACTGGCCCTCACCCTCTTTGCAGCCTCGGGTGCAGGAGACACGACACTGACACTCAATGCCGCCCAGACAGGAAAGCTTTACCATGGGTTTACCGCAGCTGACAATATCAGTGCAAACGATGTGAAATCTGAATTGTCAGGTACTGAAACAGGTGATTATACCGTGAGCGGTATAGATCTTGAAGGCACAGGAGCTCAGCCTGTGGGCTATTACAACTTCTATACGACCGGCAACACTCAGATGGACGTGACCTTTACCGTTACTCCGCTGTCACTAACAGTGGATAGCACGACCTATTACGTACCCTATGCTCTCGGCTATACGAGTTCAAGCGGTAACTCCACGATAGCAGTGACAGGTACAGGTACGATAGGGGCACCTTCAGTTGCAGTGACCGTTGATCCCGGTACGTCTCAGGGAGTTGTTCTGGAAACCGCAGGGAACGGCCTGAGATGGCAGACGCTTGCTCTCTCTGCGACCGTCGCCGGTGCAGCCAATGCGACGTTCGGTCTACCTGAGACGACAGTAGAAACCGGACAGTTCACCGGTACAATAGTCGCACTTGTTGCAGCTCAGTAAAGGTTAGAACGAACAGTCAATCTTTTTCCTAAAAATATACGTTATGCAGCACACCCGCTCAGTTGAGCGGGTGTTGTCTGTTGTGGAGGGTTCTGTTTTCCCGAATCGTTCTCTAGAGGATTATTCTACGAGCCGGACATCTGCTGCCGTACGAGCTTGAAGGATGTTTCGGGGGAATAGAAGATCACGCAGTTCCTGTTCTCGGCCTTTCCGTGAAGCATCGCTTTGTCCACACGGTCTATGAGAAGCTGTATCGACATGCCGGGTTCATGAAAACCCACTCCACAGGTTACTGTCACGTGCTGCGTACAGCCGATATCTGTATAGTCGATGTTCTCTATGGTACTGCGGATCAGTTCGGCGATTTCCTGCGCTTCCTGAGTAGACACCTCTGGGAGGAGTATCATGAATTCATCACCACCCCAGCGACTGATATAGTCGTGTTCCCTGGCTGCACTGACAAGCTGAGATGAGATCCTCTTCAGTACCTCGTCCCCGGTGTTGTGACCATAGGTGTCATTGACCCCTTTGAACAGGTCTATATCAAGCATGATCAAAGCGAACTCATGTCCGCTTATCCTGGACCGGGCCGATTCATACTCAAAAATCCGCGTGAGTTCGCGTCTGTTGAGGAGTCCTGTCAGCTCATCGGTCCTGGCGATCTGCTCAATCTTGCGTAATGCGTTCTCGAGCTCAGTGTTCTTTATTTCGAGTTCCTTCCTATAGAGACGAAGCTCCGCGTGTGTCCTTACCCGGGATCGCAGTTCCTGGGGGTTGAACGGTTTTCGAATATAGTCGACGGCACCAAGGTCAAACCCCTTGATGATGCTGTCGATGTCAATCCGTGCAGAGAGGAAAATGATGGGTACTGATTCGTACTCGGGATAGGCTCTCAGGTGTGTACAGGTGGTAAAGCCATCCTGCCTGGGCATCATGACATCGAGGAGGATAAGGTCGAAGACGACCTCTTTTGCGAGGCGCTCTGCATCGAGGCCGCTGTCGGTGATATAGATATCGTATCCGTCATCCTCGAGAATCTTGCCTGCCACTCTGATATTCTCAGGGGTGTCATCCACTATCAGTACTTTTATCTGGCGGGGGAGGATCTTATTCATATATCTCTCCTTTGTCCTCTATGGTCGGGCTTACGTGAGATGCTGAGTTGCTGATTGAGATAATCTCCTGTAAGAGGCGACGTATCAGTGTCAGATCAAACGACTGTGCAGCCTGCTGCAGAGTCGTTGCAAGGCTGAGGAGGGAACCTGCATCGTGTTCATTCGCTATGCTCAGAAGCCGGTCAGCTGCTTTATGAAAATCCCTCACACGGTTGGTGCCGATGGCGCGTGAACCTTCGCTGGTACAGAATTCCTCAACGGCTCTGCTCAGATGCTCGTTGTTTCTCAGTTCCTGTTCACCCATAGAAAGGATTGACCGCGAGACATCAGGGACGGTCGTATGTTTCAGCCCCTCCTCTGTCGATGAGTCTTCACCGTCGGTGAAGCTGAAGTAGTCGGCTTCCATATCAACGCTCATAACATTGTCCAGCGTAACCGTGAAGGTCGAGCCTGTGCCCACAGTGCTCTCAACCTCGATGGAACCTCCCATCAACTCAACAAACCGTTTCACGATCGAGAGTCCGAGTCCGGTGCCGCCATATTTCCTTACATTCTGATTCTCGGTCTGCATGAACGGTTCGAAGATTCGTTTCTGCTGCTGTTTTTCGATCCCGATACCTGTATCACGTACGATGAGTTTCAGTTTTACCGAATCCTGTGTGGAGCCTGCATCGGATGTGAGTGCCGAAATAGTCACAGAGCCCTGTTCTGTGAACTTTACCGCATTGCCCACAAGATTGAGAAGAATCTGACGGATTCTGATCCCGTCGAGCAGGAGGAACCGGGGAAGACGGTCATCGATAGAGACCTCTATCGAAATCGACTTTCTCTCCTGTTCGTACCGGTAGGTCTCTTTTATATCTCTGATCTCCCTGGCGAGATCCACTGCGTCAAGGTGAAGTTTCTGTCCCCCGGCATCAAACTTCGATAGATCAAGGATATCGCTGATAATGCTCAGGAGTGTGTTGCATGAGTTCTTGATGGTCTGCAGGTGCTGTTTCTGCTGCACATCGGTTATCTGCTTATCAAGAATCATGGAAAACCCGAGGATGGCGTTTACGGGAGTCCGTATCTCGTGCGACATGTTCGCTATGAATTCACTTTTCAGATTATTCGCTGATTGCAGCAGGGAGTTGTTGCTGAGGACCTTTTCGAGTTCCTTCCCCAGCTCAACGACCTGCAGCCCGGTCTCGTTGAGTTCTTCGACCTGCAGTTCCTGCCAGGATTGATCATACTGCCCTTCTCCTATACGCCGCAGCATCTGATTCATATCCCGTAACGGCTTTGATATTCTGTAGCTGAACTGTTTTGCTGACTGATGCAGTACGATGAACAGCAGTATGTAGGCTCCAAGGAGTACCAGAACGATGATCTTGATGATCGTCGTCATGCGTGAAGCGAGTGTGGATGATATCTGAAGGACCTCATCTCTGGGGACGAAGAGGACAAGCTTCCATTGTGGACCTCCTACCGAGGCCCAGGCGGCTATCTGCTCTCTACCTCCGAAAACCAGTTCAAAATAGCCGCTTTCTTCGCGGTTTATTGCTTCGGCCAGTGAACTCACATCATCACGGGTGTTGATGTTGAATTGTTCCGGCTTGAAGGTGTCTTTGAATATGGCTTCACTGTAGGTGTGTGTTGTCATCTCATCAAGACCGAAATCATTCTCCCCCTGTTCGGGCATCGCCATGATAGTTCCATCCTTACTCAAGAGGATGCCGTACCCGTTCCAGGGTATATTCATCTGCAGGATGTCTTTCGCTATAGTGTCGACCGTGACATCGATTCCGACCACTCCTTCGAGAAAATTCCCTGTATAGACCGGTGCGATGGAGGAAGCCATCCAGCCATGGCCTGCAGGGTCGAGATACACATCGGTCCAGACCGGCTGCCGGGAAGGGTTGTGAGTGCTGTCTGCCTCATAATAGAAGTTGTATGACGGGATATTCATATCAGGGGGGTACTGGGAGGCCGTGTCGAAATAGGGGTAGATGACATTCAGGGAGTCATGGCTGTTGAAGTAGAGAGACACCTGAAGAGGATTGCTCTCAAGCAGGTTTTTCATTGTCTCCTCGACTGAGAGCAGTCTGGCGATGCGGGAGAGGCTCGATTCTGTCACTTCGGTGAGATTACTGAGGAACACAGCTGCTCCGCCCTCTTCAGAATCGCGGGTTGTCACATATGCATGTTCCGCGCTATAGGAGAGTCTCTCTGCGTCATCGGGTTTCAGGCGCATCTCCTCTCTGAGAGCATGACCCACCTGATTCTGAAAAAATCTGGTTGAATGTTCAATTTCAAGAAGCTGTTTCTCTATTGAAATCGACTCATGCCGGACAAGATTCGTCAGATTCTCCCGTGCGCTGAACGCAAGATACTCTTCAGTCCTTTGGATATTCCACCGGTTGGTGAAGACGAATACCATGAGTAAGATAAAGGCAATGAATCCCATCGGGGGCAGTATCATCTGTATATAGGAGCGTAGGATCCAGTTGAAAACCTTGATTTTTCTGCGTGTTTCCGTATCCTTCATGTTTCGCCTCACTGCTTGTGCGGGACCGGAGTTTCCTTCACAAAAACAAAGGAATTCAACAGTAGTCTCAAGCGCACATCCTTACGATAAACCACTACAGTATCATCACCTGATCAACAATTCTTTATTTTAATATATATGCACACGAATTGCCAGCGATTTAGTAATGTTTTTTTATTTAAAAGGGGTGTAGTTTAAGGCGTATAGATGAAACTTATGTACTAACTTGAATTTCTTTTAAAATTATATTACAAAGTAATTTAAAAAAAATTATACGTACGTAAGTATAGTATTTGTTGTTTGTTGCTGCATTCAGTTGACATAAGATGAAAAGATTCGTACACTGAGACTGTGAAGAATACAAGCTTTCTTATCATTATGCTTCTTGTCGCTGTAGCGGGCGGTCACCTTTTCGGTGCGACCGGAGAGGGAAGTACCGTAATGGAGCTGACCGGTAGTGTGGGCGCAAGATCATTTATAGGGCTCACTCAGCTGCTGGGGCAGATCCCCGGCGAAGAAACTTCCATATCTCTGGATTCTGGTCCTGTCCTGCAAAGTGCAAGTGGCGTAGGGGTGAGTGTCGGTGATTGGAGTGTGAGCAGCAATTCTTCCGCCGATCTGAATCTGAGGGTTCTGTATGACACGTTTACAGTAGAGATCGAGGGGGATGTCGTTTCGATTCCCTATACCCTCTCGAACGGGACTGACTTTATCGCCTCAGGTGAGGAATTTGCTCAGCTCGTGAAGACGGAAGGAATGTACCGCAGTGAACAGAATAACGGCCTGATCTACCTGAAGCGTACCGACTCTCTTGTCTATCCGCCCAGTTTTTCCTACAGCACTGTGATTACCTTCCAGCTCGAATCAAACTGATTCTCCCAGACAGCACCGCAGACTCTACTCTCCTGTGACCACTGAGTTGTCACAAGATGCTGTTTTTCTGTATTTATCCCTGTATATCAGAATAGATTAATTATATTAAAATTAATAAAAATCTATCAAGTGACACATCATTTTAAAATAAAAGGTAAAAATAAAATTATATATAATATATAAATAATCAAAAACAACCAGCATTAATACTAAAATATAAAAAACTGTGCGATATGAATTGACATAAGTGATAAGCGGGTGTATATTTGAATGGTACAAGACTTACCAAGGAGGGTATCGTATGAAAAAAGCTCTCATACTTATAATCGTTCTTTCCCTGACCACAGTGGCGCTTACTGCGGCTGTTGCAGGTACCGGATCTCTGAATGTATACGGCAAAATCGTTGCTGGTGATATCACATTCAGCGTTAATCAGATTCTTGAATCAACTTCCAGAATTGATCTTATTGAAAACACGGATGTCCAGCCTTCCGGAAACGGTGTGACAGTAGGTTCGTGGGAATTCGATGCAGTAAACCAGGGCAGCACTGCAGGATATACCCTTACCTATACGTACGGCACACTCACCGAAGGTACAACTGATATAGCCTACGAGCTTCTTGTCAGTGACGGGACTACTTCCACTGCACTGGATTCAGGTGATACAACGACCTTCACTGCCTCAGTAGGTAACTACAATATTGAGAGAACTGTTCTTGTCCGTCTTACGTCAGCAGGTGCCACTGCAGCGGCAGGTGCTCCGGCGAGCTCGAACTACAACTCAACGATCGACCTGGAATTGACTACTCCATAACATATTAGGGTCAGTCGGCAGCGTATGTGAGAGAGGGATCCTTTTTTTAGGGTCCTTTTCTTTTTAAATCGTCTCATGACGTGTAAAGGAAGGCTTTCCTTATTGATCTGTTCTTCAGGTGAATATCCCCTTCAGTGCGACTCCGGGGAGTTGATGTATCTGCAATCTGGCTGTAAAAGGGAAACTCTGTCCATGAAGATACGAATAACAGCGATCCTCGTTTTCTTGTTAGTGAGTGTTTCTCCGGTATCATCAGAATCGTTGAGGAACGACAACCTGAATATTCTCGGTCAGATCATATCAGAGCTCACCTTCTCTCTTGAAGCGGAGGAATCCCGGCGCTACAATCTTCGGGATAATCAGGACCTTCAGCCGCGTGGACGGGGTGTGTCGATCGGTCAGTGGTCGCTTTCAATCGATAATCCTCCGGCAGGAGTTTCCGTGTATGAAGTCACCTACGAGTTCGAGCCTCTCAAGGCGCCGCGAATTTCTGATGTGATATCGTTCGTTCTTATTGAGTCTGACGAGCAATCCTCCACAGCTGTATTACGCTCGAGTGGATCATCAAGCACCCTCGAAATTACCGGGACAAACAACAGTGTCACACGGTCATTGCGTGCCCGCCTGACCGAAGAGGGAGCTTTGAGTGTTCAGCAGGCAGCGGCTTCGGATTTGTACAGAAGTGACATCATCATTTCCCTCGTGCAGGAATAGACCTGGATACCTTCTCAGGGCTGGAAGAATTCAGGAAAAGCGGATATCCCTCACTTCCTGTGACACCTTTTCAGCAGGAATAATGGTATTCCCTGCCAGTTCTAACTGTTTACAATTCCAATATCTACCGTGAGATAAAAAAACTCTTTCCTTTTCACAGAAACCGTGCCATACTTGTTGAAGACTGGTTGCTCTTGATGTAGTGCGGAAGTTATATCAGAGAGCATGGACATAAGGAATATCCCTTATGCTCTTGAGGAGGTGCCGCTTTTCCCGATTACTGGGAGAGCGGTTTTTTTTCGCCTTTTACCGGTTTTCTCACAGCCTTTACTGTGCAGTTTTCAGGAGGTGAACAGTCTGAGGCTGAGTACGTCGGAATAGATCAGTAATCTGTAGGCGATGGTCCACATGATAACGAAGATGATAGTATCGAGGATTCTCCAGGTGACCGGTTTTCTGAACAGGGGAAGGAGTATGCTTCCGGCAAGGGTCAGGGCGAAGAACCAGATGAATGACATGAATATCGCTCCGAGAGCAAAGATGTAATTCTCCGGTGGCGGGTAGGAAGTGCTGATGCTGCCGAGGAGTACCACCGTGTCCAGATACACGTGGGGGTTGAGCAGGGATATAGCGAGCGTTGTGAGGATTACCTGTTTTCTTCCACCCTGAGCTTCTCCTCTCGTCCTCATGCCTTCCTGTACCCTGACCGCCGAATAGAGAGAGAGAATACCGTAGATGAACAGGAAGAGCGCTCCACCGAGAGTGACGACGGGCAGCAGGAGAGGAATCTGCTCGACAAGTCTGCCCATGCCGAGGACACCGGCGCCGATGAGGACCGCATCTATCAGCGAGCAGGTGAGACCTGATGCAATATGGTGGTGCCTCTGAATTCCTTTGGTAAGAACGAATGCATTCTGGGCTCCTATGGCAATGATGAGGCTGCCACCGGTGCCCATTCCGGCTAAGAAGGTTGTCATCATGAATCGTATCATACGGCAATAATGAGGTTGCATCCAGCGTTCTTTTTTTGAAAATACAGCTTTTCCTAGGAGATGCCGGTGATGTGAGAGCGGTGGAAGACGAATTCATCGAGAGCCAGGACCGCTGTCCCGATGATCCCCCCCCGTTCTTTCAGCTGAGATCTCTCTATCGTGATCCCCCTGTTGACGATAGGCGGACAGTTGCTCGCGAACCGTTCTCTGATGGTTTCAAGATAGATGTCGGGGAGCATCGAGATACCTCCCCCGATGATGATAGTCTCTGGTCTGACGATTGCACTTGTTGTGATGAGCGCATCGGCGAGTGCCCGTGACGCTTCCTTCAATATGCCCTGTTTTGTCTGGTCTTCCTGTGCCTCAAGGGCAAGAGCTTTGACTGAGTTCCCCCTGCTGCTGTGACGTTCAAGAGCAGCACCGCTGGCGACAGCTTCCAGACATCCGGTTCCTGTACAGGAACACAGTCCTGTTTCTCTCACTTTGATGTGGCCGAAGAGCATCTCCGGGGTCACCTTTCTGCCTCTGTCATACAGGGCCCCGTTCATATGTTCTCCCCAGTTCACATAGAATACCCGTCGGTCATTCAGCTCAGGCGAGAACCAGATCTCTCCCTGGATCATTGCAATCACATTGTTCTCAAGAACGACAGGCAGGTTCGTATACTTGTTCACCGTGTATACAAGCGGTACATCATGCAGGTCCCACTGACTGTGGTGCAGCAGAGTGCCGGTTGCGCGGTCTATCTGGGCACCTGCAGAAAGAGCGATCCCGACAATCTCCCTCTCCTCTGAAACCCTCTGGATCTGTCCCTGTATATGTCGGATGAGGAGAGCCGTCAATTCTTCGGCAGTCGGGCTCACCGGTGCAGGTATGCGTTCGAACCGAAGAAGTTCTCCCCTGAGATTGACAAGGGCGAAGGAGATGCTTCTGATTCCGATATCGACAGCTATAATTGTATATCTGTTTCTGTCCAGGTGCAGCGGCGTCGAGGGCCGTCCGGTCCCCATTCGCTGTTTCTCTCCCTCCGACACGAATCCTTCTTGTATCAGTCCATCAACTATCTCTCCGGTACTTACCTTGTTGAATCCAATGGTTTTGGCTATCTGAGCCCGCGATATTCCTTCGTGTGTGGCTATTGTGTTGAGGATCCTGTATCGATTGACATGCCTGACATCTGATATTCGAGTGAAATTCACTGCTCAATGATACATGAAGTTGTTTCGATTGTTAACAAAATTATTGCCGATGAACCTATTTTTTACTATGTTATGGTTCGGATAACATAACAGAATACTCTGGAGGAACTCATGGAGCAAAAGAAATTCAAGACAGAAGTGTCTGAACTGCTGCACCTTATCATTCACTCGCTGTACTCACACAAGGAGATCTTTCTCCGGGAACTGATCAGTAACGCCTCTGATGCGCTCGATAAACTCAAGTATGAGACACTGACCAACCCGGAATACAAAGACCTGCAGTTCGATCCCCACATCGATATCAGTTTTGATGGTAACGATAAGAAAAAGACCCTTACTATCAGTGATAACGGTATAGGGATGGGGCATGACGATCTTGCGAACGATCTCGGGACCATAGCACGTTCAGGGACAAGGAACTTCCTGAAGAACCTCACCGATGAGCAGAAGAAGGATTCCAACCTTATAGGACAGTTCGGCGTAGGTTTCTACAGCAGTTTCATGGTAGCTGACAAGGTAGAAGTCATCAGTCGCAGGGCTGCCAGTGATGAAGTGTGGAAGTGGTCAAGTACCGGTAAGGGAGTGTTCAACCTTGAGGAGTCAGAAAGAGAAGAACAGGGGACTACCATCATAATCCATCTCAATGAGGAAGGTGATGAGTACGCGAATCGTTGGGCCCTTGATCGTCTCATAAAACAGTACTCCGATCACATAGCCTATCCCATCTTCCTCTCCTACGATCAGGATCAGTATGACGATGAGGGAAAGAAGAAGGGCAGTGAACATAAGAGAGAACAGGTGAACTCTGCTGCGGCTCTGTGGAGGCGGAGCAAGAGCGAGCTCACAACAGAAGATTACAATGAGTTCTACAAGAGCTTCTCGTATGACACTGAAGATCCCGCGTTCTATATTCATACCCAGGCTGAAGGAGTCAATAACTATACCACCCTCTTCTATATCCCCTCGAAGGCTCCCTTCGATATGTACAATGCCGATTACAAGAGCGGAGTGAAACTCTACGTGAAGAGGGTCTATATTACCGATGATGAGAAGGAACTGCTTCCCACCTACCTTCGTTTCGTGCGTGGTGTCATAGACAGTGAAGATCTTCCTCTCAACGTGAGCCGGGAGATCCTTCAGCAGAACCGAGTGATGAGCAATATCAGGAATGCTTCAGTGAAGAAGATCCTTTCCGAACTGAAAAAGGTCTCCCAGGACAATCCTGAGCTGTACACCAGTATCATCACGGAGTTCAACAGACCACTCAAGGAAGGGCTCTACAGCGACTATGCGAACCGTGATGCCCTTCTCTCACTCGTGCGTTTCAAGAGTACTGAAGTAGACGGGTACACCAGTCTCTCCCAGTACAAGGAGAGAATGAAGGAAGACCAGAAGGCGATCTATTACCTTGCCGGCGGAAATGAGGAGACTGTCCGTCGTTCACCTCTGCTTCAGGGGTACAAGAAGAAAGGCTACGAAGTGCTGATCATGGCCGATGATATCGACGATATCGTGGTGCCTTCCATCGGTACTTTCGAAGATCTTCCTCTCAAGGCTATAAACAAATCCGGTGCTGTGGATGATATAGAAGAGAAAGAAGAGAAGAAAAAGAAAGAGAAAGAGGGTAAGGATATCATCAGGCGGATGAAGGAAGCCCTCGGTGACAGAGTGAAGGATGTGGTGGTATCGACCCGACTTGTCGATTCTCCCGTAGCGGTTGTCGTCGATGACAATGATATGTCGGTTCAGATGCAGCAGATCCTGAAACAGATGGGGCAGGGCGAAGTGCCTGACAGCAAGCCTATCCTTGAGATCAATCTGGACCATCCGATGGTGAAGAAGGTCGTGGATTCCACGGACGATGAGTATGTGAAGAGTATGAGCATCATACTGCTGGATTCGGCTCTCATTCATGAGGGTGTGATGCTGAAGAATCCTGCAGACTTCGTCAGCAACCTTCATCAGCTTCTGTCAAAATAGAAAGCTTCTGAACGATTACCAGTCGGGCGGGGATCATCCCGCCCGTTTTTTTTGTTCTTGCACTTGAGAGAGTCACCGTGGTGTGTTTATGATGGTGATATACCAGTGTAAGGGGGTGCGACGTGGAGAAGGGTCTTTCTCTTGTGGAATCGATCAAGGTGTGGATGAATGAGGAATTGTTCACGGTTATACTCAATGTCCTTTTCATTCTTCTCATTCTTGTCATAGGCGAGCTCCTCATCTCGGTACTGAAGAAGGTGGTGGCCAGGGCTCTCGGTACGAGTCGGAAACTATCCGAGTTGTTCCAGAGACTTCTTGTGAAGGTGATCATGGCCCTTGCCCAGCTCGTACTGGTTATGATCATTCTTGAACGCCTTGGAGTCAATCTTGCACCGATTATTGCAGGGCTCGGGGTCACAGGCTTTATCCTCGGATTCGCCTTTCAGGAAACGATCGGCAATTTCCTTGCAGGAGCGATGATCGCGATCAATGCTCCCTTCAGGATCGGGGACTATATCGAAGTGGGCGGCATGAACGGTACTGTCAGGGATATGGACTTCATGAGCGTCACCCTTGCCACTCCCGATAATAAACGTGTCGTGATGGCAAACAAACTAATCTGGGGCCATGCCATCATCAATTACTCATACACTGAACGGCGACGGGTCGAGATGGGAGTCTCCATCGCCTATGACGCTGATGTGAACAAGGCGAAAGAGCTTATCAGGGGAATTCTCTCCTCCTATTCGGAGGTGCTTCAGGAACCTGCTCCTGTTGTTGAGGTGAACGTCCTCGGCGGCTCTTCTGTCGATATTGTCGTAAGACCCTGGACAGCACCCGGTGACTACTGGCCCGTCTACTTCAGGTTCCAGCAGGAGGTCCTTGAGACGTTCCGCAGGGAAGGTATCGAGATTCCATTTCCACAACTCGATGTACACAACAGGTGATCGATCAGGCTCTCAGCCGATCGAGTCCGATGAGGAACAGCTCAAAGGAGTCTGATCGGCTTGCCTTCGGTTTGAATCCTTTGGCTTTGACGAAGGTCTTTCTCATCTGCTGAAGCAGTTCCTGTTCCCCTCCTCCCTGGAAGATCTTGATCACGAGATTGCCGTGCTCTTTGAGGTGTTCCATCGCAAGAGCATAGACCTGTTCGGCGAGGTACTCACTGCGTGCGGTGTCGACCGACCGATTTCCGGTTGTCATAGGGGCAGCGTCACTGATGATCGCATCATAGGGGCCCTCAGCGATAAGCTGCCCTTTGATCTCAGGTGAAAAAGCATCTCCTGTAAGAGACTTTACGTTAAACGGCACCGGATCTATATTCAGCGGGTTGAGATCGACAGCCACGATTCTGCCGGTATCTCTGAGTATCGTTCTCTGTACATACAGGGTCCATGAACCGGGAGCTGCCCCCACATCAAGGACGCTGTTTCCCTTTCGGATGATCTTATGCTGTTTCTGGATTTCTTCCAGTTTGTAGACACTTCGCGCAGGATAACCCTCTCTGCGTGCTCTCAGTGTGTAGGAATCTGCTGTATCTCTTCTGCTCTTTGCCATTCAGGTATTCTACCATGAGAGTTCCTTCAGTTTGTAGTCTCGAGGCCGTTGTTCTGAACAAAGAGAGGTCAGGATACCGGCGAGAGGGTGGCGGGGTTGATTTCGGATTCTCCATTTCCTTCTTTAATCAAGATTTCTATGCTGTGATGTTGATTCTTGTTGGCGAGTGTTGCCAGGTGTCGTAGAATGGATTAGAGGATGACAGATGGGTAGAACCAGAAAAGCTCAATTGCTGCAGATGTATCGAATCAACGAGAAGACTCACAGAGTGGTCATCGATATTGCACTTGATCGCTATCTTGATTATTTTCATGAATGGGATAACGCAAGTTTCAAAAAGCGGGACCTCAATCCCGAGCTTGCCTCCTTTCTTGATCTCTGCTCTGAGGAGATACCCCTCCGCAGAAAGCTGGAGCTGAACTTCTGTATCAAGGACAGAGCTGACGATCCAATGGAAGAGCAGATGGTCCTTGCCAGTTACAGGAACTACTATCAGTCACAGTTCCAGATGGTCAGGCGGAGTCTCAACCGGATATTCCGTTCTGCGTTTGTCATGTTCCTGACAGCAATAGCTCTCATAGCTCTGTACACATTCTTGAAAGACGGGAAAGGGCCTGGAATTCTCTCTGGAATCCTTGTCGAGGGAGTACTGATCGGTGCCTGGGTATTCATGTGGGAAACCTTTCATATGGTCTTTTTCAACTCTCTTGAACCGCTTCTCAGGATGAAAGAGCTGAAGCGATTTCTTGATGCGGAACTCGTTTTCCGAGCAGAGTGAATTCTTCTGTCAATGAAATTATCTGCATATAGAGACATTCTCGTTTACTATGTTCTTTAAGGGTTTGAGGAACTATGCTGAAGGGTAAAAAAGGAGGAGGTCAGCAGGAGGTTTGGGTGGGGAGAGAATCACTGCTGACCCCCAGGAAAAATCACACTAAAGGAGGTATGAAAAAAAACTGTTGCTCTGTACATAAGTGTATGCACTACCTGTGCCAACCAGGCAGAAGAAGAGGAAAAAAAACTTACTCCATGTTGTGCAACGGTTTGTGACCCGTCGACTACCCTTTTGCTGGGGAGCCGGCTTTCAACGGATATGAGAAAATATTTCACACTGCCTGAAAAGTGAGCAAAGGGTGCACAATTGACTATTGTCTTTCCTGTCGCTATGTTTCTTGTATATGAAACAGTCCTTCATTCACCGGAAATTCCGGTATAGCTATACGCAGGTCACGATAAAACTCATCATTGCGAATGTGGTGATCTTTCTGTTCACCATGCTTTCTTCCCGCCTTGCGACCTATCTCGCAATGATCCCGGGAGCTGTTCTGTACAATCATTGGTACTGGCAGTTCGTCACCTATATGTTCGTGCACGGAGGTATCGGGCACCTGTTTTTCAACATGTTCGGTCTCTGGGTGTTCGGTCTCCCTGTAGAGCGTCAACTCGGATCAAGAGAGTTTCTCCTGTTCTACCTTCTTACAGGAACACTGAGCGGCGTTTTTTCCTTCATAGCCTATCTGATTGCAGGAGTGAACGTGGTTCTGGTGGGAGCCAGCGGTGCGATCTTTGCTGTTCTGTTCGCCTTTGCTGTTTTCTACCCTCATGCCCGCATATTCCTGTTCGGTATCATACCCATGAGAGCTCCAGTGATGGTGCTGCTCTACGCTGCAATCGAACTGTTCAATCAGGTGACCGGAACGGTAGGGGGTGTTGCCCACCTCACCCACCTTGCCGGTTTTGCCTTAGCATACCTGTATATGCTCTTCAGACTGAACATCCACCCCATGGATGTGTTCAGGAGACTCTAGAGGTATTGAGGGTATCTGGCTTTCAGTTCATTGAACTCTTTTTTTATCACATCATAGATGATCCTGATTCTTTCATCGTGGTGTATGAAGGCCGACTTCATTGCATTGGTCGATATCTTTTCCAGGTCACCCAGTCTCAGATCAAACGCTTCACTGGCAATAGCCATCTCCTTGGTGAGGTCCGTATTGCTCATCAGGCGGTTATCACTGCAGAGAAAGACCCGGAAGTTATGGCGGAAGAATGTATTGAATGGGTGCTGTTCGATGCTCTCTGCCGCACCGGTACCGACGTTCGAGGAGAGACACATCTCTATAGGTATTCGTTTATCCTGAATGAAGTGTGCAAGTGAACCCATTTTCTCTATGGTTCCGTTCTCTATATCCATGTCATCCATCAGTCGAGTACCGTGACCTATCCTGTGTGCCGAGCAGATCTGTATTGCCTGCCAGATCGATTCGAGACCAAAGCCTTCCCCGGCGTGGATGGTGATATTGAAATTCTGGTTTCTGATGTACTGAAAGGCCTCCAGATGTGCTTTGGGAGGGTTTCCCGACTCATCACCTGCAAGATCAAGTCCCACAACCCCCCTTCCACGGAAAGCCACCGCGAGCTTGGCGATCTTCACGGAGATGTCCGGACTCTGGTTTCTCATGGCACACAGGATGATGCCGTAACTGATACCGGTACGTCGTTTTCCCTCGTCCATACCGTCAAGGACTGCTTCTACAATTTCATCAAGGGAAAGTCCTTTCTCTGTGTGAAGGATCGGGGCAAATCGGATCTCGGTATAGACAACATTGTCCTGTGCCAGATCTTCCATTGTCTCGATAGCCGCTCTCATCAGGTTCTCTCTGGTCTGCAGTACTGCTGTTGTCACCCCGAAGGTCTCGAGGTACAGTGGCAGTGACTTTCTTTCACATCCCTGATGAAACCACTGCTCCAGGTCCTCCGAATCCTCTCGAGGGAGTGCGATGTTCGCTTTGCGGGCTAGCTCAATAATCGTGTCGACTCTCATTGATCCGTCGAGGTGGTCATGCAGTTCGACTTTCGGAACCTGTTTGATGATTTCTATCGGTATCATGCACTCATAGTACTATAAGAATTATCCACAGGGCAACTATATTGTCTGTTCGCGCCGGCGAGCCCTTTACGTATCGCGCATATCTGTGGTTTATTATACCCATAATTCAGATTCTCCACGGGAGGAACAGTATGGATCAAAAAGCATTGCAGGAAAAGTTGTTTTCCCTTTGTGACAAGGCTAGAGGAGGGAAAGATATCACATCTCTCATAGCGAAAGGGGCAAGTGTTCATGCACAGGATGCTTTTGGACTGACGCCGCTCATGCGCGCAGCCCTGTTCTCTTCGAGTGCAGCAGTCATTGAGACCCTCGTTGCTCACGGTGCGGATGTCTTCAAGAGGGAGCCTCAGTACAAGTCCACAGCACTGCAGCTTGCAAGTAACCACAATCACTCTCCACAGGTGATCGAAGCACTGGTAGCTGCCGGGTCGGACCTCCATGATGTGAATTACCTCGGAGAGACTGCGCTGATCATGGCCGTGAACAGCGGCAATGCAACCAAGGTCATCTCTGCCCTGATCAAGGCGGGAAGTGATGTGAATGCCCGGGATTATCAGGACAAGAGTGCACTTGATTATGCAAAGGAAGCAAAAAGAGCCTACGTCGTCAGACTGCTGAGAGCATCAGGGGCAGAGGAGTAGAAGGCGGGAAGCCTTCTCTTACCCCACCACCACCTGAGCTTCAAGTTCTGTGACGATGCGTCTCAGCTCCTTCTCGATCCCTTCGATGGGAAGTGTGTGCATTGTCGACAGGTCACTGCGGTATTTGAGCTCAAAGATTCCTTCCTTGAAGCCTCTGTTTCCCAGTGTTATACGTATCGGGATCCCAAGCAGGTCAGCATCAGAGAATTTGACTCCGGCGCTCTCTTTTCTGTCATCATACAGAACACTGAGCCCGGCATCGGTAAGCCTGCCATAGATCTCCTCGCTGAAACTCTGGTCTTTCATGAGTGACACGAAGTGAATCTGGAACGGGCTGACCGAGATGGGCAGTCTCAGACCGTTTTCATCCTGATATTCTTCTGCAAGACAGGCAAGGAGCCGCCCGACACCGATCCCGTAGGAGCCCATGATGACCGGTTGCCGACGCCCGTTCTCATCCTGATAGGTGAGCCCCATGGCCTCGGAATAGCGGGTTCCCAGCTGGAATATATTGCCGACTTCAACCCCACGGTTAATCGTGAGTTCGTGTGAGCAGACCGTACAGATATCACCTTCACGGGCAGAAGCTATATCTGCAACTGTTCCAGTATAGTCTCTGGCGAAGTTCGTGTTAAGATAGTGATACCCCTCTTCATTCGCTCCTGCAACAAGATTGCTGCTGCCCGCTACTGAATCATCGACGATGACGATGACATCCTCTGCAGCTCCGATCGGAGATCCGTATCCGGGGAACATCTTCTTGTCTCTGATCTCATCAGGATGTGCTGTTCTGAGGCCGTTGGCACGTGCTGCATTCTGCAGCTTGTTCTCTTCTACTTCCATGTCACCCCGGATTACCGCGATGATAAGCCTGTTCACCTCTTCATTGGTCTCCTCATCGACGAACGTGCCCATCATGAAGAGCGCTTTTGCACACTGCGAGGCACTGACTGATAGGAATTCAGCCAGTTCATCGATTGTGGAGGTTCCCGGTGTGGCGATCTTTTTCAGTGGGCGCATCTCTCCGTTGTCCTCTAGGGCCTTTACGAACTTCGCTACCTGACGGTTGGCGGTATAGTCGCAGGAAGAGCAGGTCACGATAGAGTCTTCTCCGATAGGGGAGAGGTACATATATTCATGAGCGACCTTTCCGCCCATCATCCCCGAGTCGCTTCCTACAGCGATGGTGGGAAGCCCGCAGCGGTTGAATACCTTGAAGTAGGCCTGATAGTTCGCCTGATACTGCTTCTCAAGCCCTTCAATGGTTGTATCGAAGGAGTAGCCGTCTTTCATAGTGAACTCTCTCACACGGATCAATCCCGCTCGGGGCCGAGGATCGTCTCTCCATTTTGTCTGTATCTGGTAAACAAGCTGAGGAAGTTGCTTATACGAGTCGATCTCATGAGCGGCGACCGAGGTGACACATTCCTCGTGCGTCATGGCAAGGACCATGTCACGTCCGACCCGGTCCTGAAAACGAGCCATCTCCTTGTCGATGCTGTAATAGCGTCCTGTCTTTTTCCAGATGTCCGCAGGATTCACCACCGGCATCTCGATCTCCTGTCCCCCGATCGCATCCATCTCCTCCCGAATGATCTGTTCGATCTTCCGGATTGAGCGGACTCCGAGCGGAAGCAGTGTGAAGATCCCAGCTCCAAGCTGTTTGATGAAACCGGACCGCACCAGCAGTGCATATCCACGGGTATCGGCGTACGCAGGGTCTTCCCGCAGTGTCCGGGAAAACAGTTGAGACATTCTCATGCTCTTACTCTCCTTAAGGATTCTTGACTCGTTAATCTATCGCGCATTGTACCAAAACTCGTTCACTCACACAACATTATCCACTTCTCTTTCACAGGGAAACCCGTTAGAGTAAGGATATATAGGAGAATTTTATATGAATATTTCTCTGTATGGCGGTGTTCGTCAGCAGGTAGCCGATACGATGAGTCGTCTTTACAGGACGCGCCTCACCACAACAAGTGGAGGAAACATCTCGTTCAGACTCAGTGATGAACTGTTCTGTATCACTCCGAGTCAGCTGGACAAGGCAAGCCTCACCGGTGAAGTGATCGCCGTGGTCGGGTTTGACGGGACCAACCACACACCCCATCTGAAACTCAGTATCGAGAGTGAGATGCACCGCAGAGTGCTGATGGCGAGAAGCGACATCAATGCAGTGGTTCATGCACACCCTGTATATGCCTCTTCCTTCACTGCGATGAACAAACCGATCAACACTCACCTCCTGGCCGAGAGCTACTTTCTGATCGGAGAACCGTACATGGCTCCCTACAAGAGAATGGGAACATCAGAGCTTGCAGATTCGGTAGTGGAAGGAATCAGAACCACTCAGGTGGTTCTTTTAGAGAACCATGGAGTACTTACAGTCGGAACATCTCTCATTGAGGCGTTCGATCTGATTGAAGTCCTGGAGAACAGTGCCAGGATGACCTTCATCACCGAAATGATGAAGCTCACCGGTACGGGTATATCACCTCTTGATGATCAGCGCCGAGTCGAGCTGAACGAGATGAAGAAAGGGTAGCGCGACGTGAAACTCAAACTTGAGACTATCCCCGTCTGGGATGCGTTCGCAGCTGATGTGGAATGTCCTCTCTGTCTTCTGATGGATGCCTCACACCGTGATGCGGTATCGTATTACACCGGCAGTTCGGTTATGCATCCAGAGACACGGCAGGAGGTGAACAGGACCGGTTTCTGCCCAACCCACTGGAAGTCCATCCTTGAAGCCGGAAGTGCCCAGTCTGTCGCCCTTCTCTCTCACACCTTCCTTCTGGAGACGATTGAAAAAACAGGAAAAGCCCTCGAAGCCCTGTCGGGTGAGACGAAGGGGAAAAGAGTGAAGAAGCTTGCAGAGGAGGTGTCCTCTGTACTCGAGAAGCGATCAGAAGGATGTCTTGTATGTGACCGGATGAAGGAGCGGAGAGAGCGTTATCTGTACACGATCATCAAACTCTTTTTTGATGACAGTGAGTTCAGGCGCACATTCCTCGATAGCAGGGGGTTCTGTCTCTATCATACACAGGATCTATTCACGATGGCTCGAAAGATGCTTCGCGATCCGCAATATGTTGAATTTATCAAGGATCTGGCTATCGTTACTTCCGCCAGCCTTGAAAGGCTGGAAGGTGAGGTATTATGGATGACGCAGAAGTATAAGAGCGAGAATGCCGATAAGCCGTGGAACGGATGCGAGAACGCACACAGTCGTTCAGTCAAGACCTTTACCGGGGACGGTAGAATCTACCACTGACCGACAGCCCGTTCTGCAGGGCTGCTACAGTCCCTTCTTTCTCACCGAAGGAATCAGGCTCAGCTGCTTCACTGACGATCCGATCTCGCCGGTCTCTATCCGCTTCAGGAAGGAGAGATGGTGGTACTCGGTATAATAGTGGAAATAGTCTACAAATATCTCATCGCTCTGATAGATCAGAAGGTAGTCGCTTCGGGGAAGCAGAGCCACTGCAAGTGTGATGGGGCACATGGTGCTCATTCTCAGGGAGTGAAGAGCAAGCAGCTCCCGCTCGCTCAGGTAGTTGTTGCGTACCGAAAGCGTCATGAGAACGGTTTTTCCATCGCGAACAGAGATGTCGGGAACGAGTGCTTTTGTGTCTCCTGTGACAGACAATCCCATATCAACCGTGAACTGCGAGCCATGCAGAGTCTTCAGCTCTGTTTCCAGCGTGTAGGCTATCCGGTAGGAAAACGGGACTCTTCGTCCGCTGAGTGTCAGTATATCGGGACGGGTGTCTATCACCTCTTTGAGGGCGTGTAGAAGTGTTTCAAAGAGACTTATCTGGGAAGATCTTTCCTGTTCACCTTCTTTCATCTGTACACGATTGTACCACAGTACAGAACATTAGTGAAAACTTATATCCCATTTCATCTCGGCAATCTTGCCCAGAGTGTTGAATACAGAACAGTATCGCGTCGATATGTCAAAAGCCTTCCTGACCTTCTTCTCATCGGGAGCGCCCGTCATTGATACCTTCAGTGTCACATTCGTAAGCATGCCTATTGCATCATCACCTTTTATCCCGGTGATTTCCATATCCATCCCTTCATACTCAACTTTCATTTTCTCCGTCACAGACTCGAAGGTCCTGAACAGACAATAGGAGAGGCCGCCCAGCAGCAGTTCATACGGTGCTACTGTTCCCTTTTCCCGTCCGAGCATGACTGTACTGCCGCTGTCTGTTATAAGACGCCCGTCATGCTGAGCATAGTTGGTCCTGATGTGAATCGATTCACCCATACGTGCCTCCTTGGCTGCGGATATGTATTGAAAGGTAGTGAGAAAACCGCGCGAAGTAAAGTCCGAAGGGCTCTGTATCTGTCAGAGGGTGGAGAGACAGTGCTCTGCGGCAATCGCTGAAGTCGACCATGCCGCCTGGAGATTGTAACCTCCGGTCTCTCCGTCTAGGTCGAGAATTTCACCACAGAAATAGAGCCGGGGGTACAGTTTCGATTCCATCGAGCGAAGGTCTATCTCTTTTATGCTGATGCCCCCTGAAGTCACCATCGCCCTGCTGGTCATTCCCTTGAGTGAGATATCGAATGACATACCGGTGAGGTCCCGGCTGATCCTGCGAAGTGCCTCCTTCCCGATTTCCGCTCCCTTGCGGGATCCGTCGATTCCGTTTGAGGTGAGGATGAATTCGAGAAGCCTGCGGGGGAGAGCTGTGGTCTGAAGGAGTGTGAGGAGTTGTTTCTTCCCTTCCCGGGAGCAGAGTGTACGTATCTGTTCGTACATCTCCTGTTCATGTGTATCGATGAATGATACCTTGATTGTGTCTTGAGTGTTCATAAAACGACTGCTATGCAGTATTACAGGCCCTGAAAGTCCCTGGTGAGTGAACAGCAGAGGTTGTGGACCCCTTCGTTTTCCCCCTGCATATACTGCAACCTTCTCCAGTGTGATGCCGCTGAGGGAAGATGAGAAGGTGCTTGTCACCTTCACCGGTGAGAGAGCGAGGCGAAGAGGCGTTATCGTATGCATGAGTCCTCTAGCGAGGCGGTATCCGTCTCCAGTGCTTCCTGTGTCAGGGTAGGTGAATCCTCCGGTTGCGATGATGAGTGCATCGGATGTGAACTCTTTGTCTTGAGGCAAAGTGAGGATATAGTGTCCTGCATCGTAGGTGAGTGCAGATACCGGTGAACTGGTATGTATCTCAACGTCGTTCGCCTCAAGGATAGTGGTGAGCACCTGAATCACATCCTGTGCGTCAAAGGAGGATGGGAAGACCTTTCCATCTTCCCTGGTAGTCAGAGAGAGGCCGTGGGAGATGAAGAAACCGATCGTTTCGTAGGCATCGTATTTCGAAAGAATCGTTCTCATTGTCCGGTTATGCTCATAGTAGTGCTCAGCCATCTCCTGAGGTGACATGTCATGCGTAAGATTGCACTGACTGGAACCTGTGATTGCAAGCTTTTTCGCAATGCCGGGATTCTTTTCGAAGATATGGATGGAAACCTTCCTGTTCTGCTTCCGTGCCTGCAGTGCAGCATGGGAAGCAGCGTACAGACCGCTTGCACCACCGCCTATGATGGCAATGGTGGGTGGAGGTGAAGCAGGACTAGGCTTTCTCATCCTTCTTGATGATGAGGTGAAGGTCATCGAGTTGCTGCTGGTCAACGTACGAGGGTGAATCATCCATCGGTGAGACCGCAGCGGTATTCTTCGGGAAGGCTATGACTTCCTTGATTGAGCTCTCTCCCGCCATGATCATTACCATCCGGTCAATACCCGGTGCAATTCCTCCATGCGGGGGTGCCCCGTATTTGAACGCATTAAGAAGGAATCCGAACCGTTCTTCGGCCACATCATCAGGGAAGTTGCAGATGCGGAAGATCCGTTTCTGAAGCTCCACGTCATGGATCCTGATCGAACCGGATGCGACTTCGTTTCCGTTGAGGACGAGGTCGTATAGATCACCTTTCACGCTGCCGGGGTCTTCTTCCAGTGTGTCGATGTACTGATCCTGAGGCATGCTGAACATGTGGTGGGCAGCCTCCCAGTGGCCTTCCTCCTCATTATATTCGAACAGGGGAAAATCGATGATCCAGCAGAATGCGAACTTGGAGGTGTCGATCAGGGAAAGGTCCTTAGCGAGTTTGACTCGTACAGCACCGAGGGCAGCACAGGTCACACGCCACGTGTCGGCTACGAACAGGAGCATATCCCCCGGTTGAGCACCGGTAAAGCCGAGGATCTTTTTTTCGATATTGGAAAAGAACTTACTGATTCCGCCTTCGAGGTGTCCCTCTGCATTCACCTTCATCCAAGCGAGGCCTTTGGCTTTGTACACCTTCGCGGCTTCCTCGAGGCTGGTGATGAATTTTCTAGAGAAGGCGACACTCTCGCTCGCCGGTGCTTTTATCACCTTGACAGTTCCACCGTTTTCGATTGCATTGGTAAAAGTTGCAAATGAACCTTCTTTGGCCAATGTGCTGAAGTCCTGCAGGGGCAGGCCATATCTGAGGTCAGGTTTATCAACACCGTAGGTGTTCATGGCCTCTTCCCAGGTGAGACGCAGGAAGGTCTTTTCCGTTTCATATCCTATGGTCTTCCTGAACACATCATGGAAAAGCTCTTCCATGAGAGACAGGACATCATCTCTTTTGACAAAGGACATTTCCATGTCAAGCTGAGTGAACTCAAGCTGACGGTCACCGCGTGCATCCTCATCCCTGTAGCATCGTGCGATCTGGAAATACTTGTCGAAGCCGCTGACCATCAGAATCTGCTTGAGAAGCTGAGGTGACTGGGGAAGCGCATAAAACTTGCCCGGGTAGATACGCGAGGGGACAAGGAAGTCGCGTGCACCTTCAGGAGTCGATTTTATCAGGGTAGGAGTCTCGATCTCATAGAAATCTCTTTCGCTGAGGAACTCTCTGATGGCACGGATAAAATCGTGTCTCAGCTTGATCCTCTTCTGCATCCCTCCGCTGCGCAGGTCAAGAAACCGGTATTTGAGCCGGGTGTCTTCCTTCGCATCGGATTCCTCATCTATCTGGAAGGGAATGGGAGCACAGGTACTGAGGATCTGCAGTGTGGAGGCTTCCACCTCGATCTCTCCAGTATCCATGGATCTGTTTACCATCTCGTCGGGTCTTCCTGAAACCACGCCTTCGACACTGATACAGTATTCGTTATGAAGTGAGGCCGCCAGTTCCTGTACTTCGTCACTGGCTGTATCTGATATGACGACCTGGGTGATCCCGTATCGGTCTCTCAGGTTTATGAACTGGATTCCGCCATGATTCCGTGTCCGGTGCACCCATCCATTGAGAACGACAGTTCTCCCTACATCACTTTTGCGGAGTCCTCCGCATGTAACAGTTCTCTGCTTGAATTCCATGACGGAAATATACACTAGAGAGGAAGTTGTTTCAATGAGTACGTATACCTTCTCTGCTCAGCTTCTATTCTTCTCACATCCGCGTTCAGGAATCTGATCACATTGTGAATGGAGCTGTTCTGCAAGTATGTTCCGACAGCCTCTCCATCAGGCTGCTTGCGTTCAGGAAATGACTGATGTCCCTCTATTGAATGATATGTCCAGAGATAGAAGAAACTTGTTTTTTCTCTTCAGCCGAAAAAGGTTTGGAAAATTTTATCTTAATCCGCAATTACTACTTGAATACTCATGATTCGGAAGTCATACTTCATACATGTAAGAAATTTTCTCATGATGATTGAAGGAGCCGCAGATGAACAGATTGCGAAAAGTGGGAGTTATCATGCTTCTGGTTGTTATAGTGTCCACTCAACTGATTGCAGCGGATGGAGATAGCCTGTCACCCTCATTCCTGGAGTATATGAGAGGCCCTGAAATGTATTCAGTGCTTCAGGATACTCACAAGATTCTTGGATACACTTCCGCAGCGCTCGGGATTGCAGCGTGTGTGTTCAATCCTGTTCTGGTTGATGATGATCTGCACAAAATGTTCGGATCGGCGGCAGCTATTTCTTCTGCTGTAAACATCGGTGTGGGGCTGGTCAATTATGGTGACCGTGTCTTTTCACCTGAACATGAGAAGGCTGCAACCAGGGATGTGTTGCATGCGGCTCTCAGCGTAGCAGGAAGTATACTGATGATTGCCGCTACAGGTGTCGAAGCAGAGGATGATGAAGGCTTCTCAGGAAATTTTGCTCACGCTGCCCTTGGAATCGCCGGTGCGGGCCTCATGGCTTCATCAATAGTATTTGAATGGTAACAGAGGAGATAGTAATGAAGAAATTATTGATCACAATGTGTGTCGCGCTTATCTTCACAGCGGGTCTGTCTGCAAGGAATTTCACTGTGGTGTATCTTGATCGTACAGAAGTGAATATGGAGGCAACAAGCTATATCAAAAAACAGATCAAGAAGCAGAAGGCCCCGCTGAAGGTCTCCTTCACTAACGGATTTTCGAAAGTGGACAGGATCACTGACCCTGTAGTCATTATCAACTCGGGAAGGGCTGCCGGGCTTGATCCGAGGATCGAAAGTTTCCTCAGCTCCCAGAGTGATACCTCGCGTTTTATTCTTGTGAATATTTACAGAATGGGGAGAAAGACATTTTTCTCCACTACTTCAGTTGTGGATTCTTCCGCCGGTGTCGATGAGATATCAGCTTCTTCGTATTACGATGATCCGAAGACAGATTCGATGCATCAGCAATGGACCGCAGAACTCTTCAGGCGGGTTCAGGAGAAATTGTGATGGTGCGGATAGGATTATTCATCATTCTCTACGGTCTGATACCTGCAGTGCAATCATACCTCTACATCATTGATCTTGCTTTTGTCACTCCGGCAAGTGCTCTCAACTACATTTTCTCTATCTTTTCCTATTATGCAGTGTTCTCACACCTGCTTATTTCAGTGAAGATACCGAGAATGCAGCATATTCTTCCCTATGACCGGATGATCAAATTTCACGCACTTTCAGGGATTCTCCTTACTCTGGCGATTTACTATCACGGAGCATTCAAGCTGCTCTCGGGCAAAGAACTTGAAGGAACGAGCATCATGCTCTTCTTCCTCTGGACCTTTCTTCTCTTCCTGGCTGTCATCTGGATTGAAACCCCATTCTCCCGGAGCATTCGCAATGCACTCTTAAAGAGGTTCGTGGTATTGAAGAGAATTCCTTATGATCTGCTCAAGGGGATTCATGAGTATCTTTTTTTTGCCTTCGCCATCATCACTTTTATCCATATTAACGAATCAGACCTTCTCTATTCCTCCTATTCCTTTATTACCGTGTATGGGAGCGGGTTCCCTATAGCTGTCCTCGCATTAGTACTATACGGGCGGTTAAGACGATTCTTTTTTCCAAGGTTTACAGTCATGAGTGTTCGGAACGAAGCCGATACGCTGGTGCTCACTCTCTCATCTGCAGGAAAACATTCACTTCGCTACCGGTCCGGGCAGTTCGGGTATCTCAAGGTGTTGAAAAAAGGAATGAACCGGGAGGAGCATCCCTTCTCCTTCCTTTCCCATGCACATGAGAAGGAGGTCATGCTGGGTATCAAGTCTCTTGGAGATTTCACTCGGTCGATACAGGCACTCTTGCCCGGTGATACCGTAAGCATTAACGGAGGTTTCGGCAATTTCATTCCTTCCGCTGATGAGAAACCCAAAGTGTTCATCGGGTCAGGTATAGGTATTGTTCCTCTCGTGAGTCTGGTACGAGAAATGCGGCATATCCCTCCGAAGGGTGTGACCGATGTTTTCTTAGCCGTTACATTGAGAGAGGAACTGCTGTTTGAAGAGGAACTGAAAGAACTTGAGAAAACCATTGGGAACCTCAACCTTCATCTGTATGTCTATAAGGAAGATGGCATCCTCTACACATCAGAGCTGTTCAGGCAGGCGATCGGTAATCCGGAGCAGGCACACTATTTTATCTGTTCCTCTCCAGGTGTCCGTGAGATTGTAACTTCAGCGCTGACTTCGATCGGAGCATCAAAAAA
>Ga0272443_10002151_pt1 | contig 26006 bp, 22 predicted proteins | sample SSMAcet12_FD_193581 | JGI IMG/M metagenome (GOLD analysis project Ga0272443, IMG submission 193581) | Marine sediment archaeal communities from Little Sippewissett salt marsh, Falmouth, MA, United States - SSM-Acet-12 | ecosystem: Environmental > Aquatic > Marine > Wetlands > Sediment ... | reverse complement strand
CATCATCATAACTGAGGGCGTGGTGGCACCCCATGACGTATAGGCCCCATTATCCATAAGCGCTTGGCACTTTCTGAAGGTAAGCCGGCCTTCTTTGTCACATCCCTGCTCTATGTCAAATAGGGCGGGTTGCCTTGGCGGAAGCGCAAAGAATTCTTCTTCCCTTGAAAATAAAATTTTTACCGGTTTCCTGGTCTTTAAGGCGAGCTGGATGCATATGAATTCGTAAATATCCGTATCCAGTTTGGTCCCGAAACTGCCCCCAACAATTGCATTCACGACCCTCACCTTTTTGCCCTTCAGACCGATCTGGCCGAAATATTCCATTATTCGCTGTTTGCCCAAATGAATCACATTCGTCTGATCGTAAAGGGTCAGGTTGCTATTCATATCAAACTCTGCAACACATCCGCTCGTCCCCATACATCCCTGATTCACCCAGGTGGTACTCACGCTGTCCTTCACGGTGTAGGCAGACGCCTTGCGGCCCGTCTCGATATCTCCAGCATAAAATTTCCAGGGCAGCGGAAGGACGTTGCTTTTTAAAGGCCTTCCCCTTGCATCCACTTCATGGATAAGGGGTGCCCCTTCCTTCATGGCCTCCGCCGGATCAAAGACTGCCGGGAGCGCCTCATACTCAACCTTAATTAAATCCAGTGCCTCCTCTGCAATTTCGGGACTAATGGCGGCAACAGCAGCCACCTCATCGCGAAACTGACGAACGACATCCCTTTTCAGTACAGTCTGATCTTTTATGAATCCGACCCTTACGTCAGGGATATCGTAACCGGTTAGGATGGCTCTCACACCGGGAAGTTTTTCTGCTCTTTTCGTGTCAATGTGTTTAATTTTTGCGTGGGCATGTTTGCTGTAAAGTATTTTGCCATAGAGCATCCCCGGGCGTTTGAGATCATCGATGTAGATGGCCCTGCCGGTTACTTTGTCAGTCTCTATGGTTCTCGGAACGCTCTTTCCCACATACAGATATTCAGACATCACTTCCTCCGTTGGGTCCACATGAAAAATCGGTCTACAAAAGGAGAACGTTTAAGTATTTAGCGAATCTTTTTTACCGGTTTCTTTGGCGGCCATTCCTATGGCCTCGACAATCTGAACGTATCCGGTGCAACGGCAGAAATTGCCGGAAATGCTTGTTCTGATGTCGTCTTCCGTTGGATCAGGGTTCTGGTCCAGGAGAGATTTTGCAGACATGATCATTCCAGATGTACAATATCCGCACTGGACCCCGTTATTTTCAATAAATGCTTTTTGGAGGGGGTGCAGCACTCCGTCGGCACTGGCGAGACCCTCGACGGTCGTTACTGATCTTCCTTCTATCTCTGGAATGGGATACAAACATGAACTCACCGCATCGCCATCGACAATCACTGTACATGCGCCACATTCACCGACTCCGCACCCCTTTTTTGCGCCACTCAATTCAAAATACTCCCGTAGTGTCTTTAAAAGTGACCACGTCGTTGGAACTTCCGCTGTTACCGGGTCACCATTCAAGGTAAAAGAAACGGATATTTTTTTCATCTCGATCTCCTGGGTTTAGTAATTTCTAATCCGTTTAGCCGCCAACCTGGCCATTCGGGGGACATAAACCTGTATGATTTTTTCCCGATACCATGATTCGCACCTGAGGCTGTTTCTGAGAGAGCAGCAGTCTGAGGATGATGCTATTTTTCCTGCCTCTCTGAGTACATCATCGGTTAAAGGCTTTCCGGCCAAAAAATCCTCGGCCTTATAAGCCCTGATGGGTGTTGGCGCAGCCACGGTCAGGGAAATTCTTGCATCTGATATCTCTTTGTTATCGGACAATCTGAGCGCAACGGAAATTCCCAATAAAGGGAGCTCCATTGCTTTTCTTCTGGAATGTTTCCAATAGGCACTCCCAAACCCTTTCGTCTCTGCGGGTATTTGGAATTCAACAAGGACCTCTTCTGGTTTTCGCGCGGTCCTGTAAGTCCCGGTAAAGAAGTCAGCTATGGGCACGCTGCGTCTTCCCTCAGGTCCCTCCAGTATGACGGTGGCGTCAAACGCAAGAAGCGGACCGGACGTGTCTGCTGAAGGGGCAGCATTACAGACATTCCCGCCAACTGTAGCAACGTTTCTTATCTGAACGGATCCGACTTCAGAGGCGCCATCATGTAACGCAGACAACTCGTTTTTGACCAGATCCGACTGCTCAAGCATCCTGTGAGTGGTCAGGGCTCCGATATGGTAACCGTCGTTTTTCCTTATGTATCTAAGATCGTTGAGTCCCCTCAGAGATATCAAAACCTCGGGGGCCTTTTTTGTCTTTCTGATTTTAACCATTACATCGGTCCCCCCGGCAATCAGGGTGGCCTTGGGGCCGTATTTTTTGAGAAGACTGAAGACCTCTTTCAGGTTTTGAGGTTTCTTGTAATCATAATCGATCATGTCTATACCTCTTAATCGTTGTCCCGGTTATCAAATACTCTCTTGCTCTTTCTCTCGGATCTGGGTAACGACCCGTAGTCCACCAGCTCTACATTTCCACTGACCAAGATTTCTTTCTTGATCTGTGTGCTTATTATTTTCCTCAGGCTACTGTCCTGGCTCTTGTCAACACCCTCGCTGCGCTCAACTTTGATGGTCATATAGTCTTTACCATCTTCTTTTCTATCGAGAATGATTTGAAATTCACTGCCGATTTCATTGATACCCGAGAGGACATGGTCGATCTGACCCGGATAGATGTTAACGGCCCTGAAAATAATCATGTCGTCAGAGCGTCCCAGGAGTCGATCGTGTCTCGGTAGAATAGATCCACACGGACACTCCCCGGGAATCAAACGGGTTAAGTCTCTGGTCCGGTAACGAATAAGGGGGGCAGCTTCTTTTCTTAATGTGGTCACGACCATCTCACCGGTCTCTCCCTCGGGGACCGGCTTTAAGGTCTCAGGATCCAGTATTTCCAGGATATAGTAGTCGGCCCAATAATGTATCCCGGTATGATAAGGACAGTCCAAGCCGGTTCCCGGACCGTAGAGTTCAGTCATGCCCGGGATGTCAAACATGTGCTCAATCCCCAAAAGATTACCAATCCGCTTTCGCATGGCATCACTGGATCGTTCTGATCCGAAGATCATTTTCTTGAGATTTATTTTGTCTTTGATCCCTCGTTTGTTTACCTCTTCGGCCATTAATAGCCCCATGGACGCAGTGCAGCACATGACAGTCGTCTGGAAGTCAATGAGAAACTCGCACTGCATATCCAGATTTCCGGGGCCTGCCGGAATGGCCATGGCGCCAAAGGCCTCGCATCCCATCTGGAAACTAATTCCGGCTGTCCAGACACCATACCCCACAGCGATCTGAACCCGGTCTTCCTGACTGAGTTGGGCCATTTCATAACACCGCGCAAAAAAATGGGTCCAGTCATCGATGTCTTTCTGCGTGTAGCAGAGGACTTTTCGCTTTCCAGTCGTCCCCGATGAGGCATGAATGCGAACGACCTTTTCAAAAGGCACAGAGAGCAGTGGAAACGGATATCCTTCCTGAAGATCCTTTGATGTTGTAAAAGGAAGTTTGTCTAGGTCATCCAGGGAGCGGATATCTTCAGGACGGACACCTGTATCGTCCATCTTTGCCCTATAAAAAGCTGATCCGTTGTAGGCATGGGTCACTGTCCATTGCAATCCTTTGAATTGCAGCTCTGCCAGCTCATCACGCGTTTTCACTTCAGGCATAAACGTCTTTTTCATGGATTGTTTGACCTCTTCATAAGAAACTGATTGGCTAAGAAAATTATAAAACAACTAATGATATGCGTCTTGTGGCAGATAGCGTTACCTGCCGTTCATAACGGTGGTCGTCTGTATTTTCTGGGTATACCCCAACGTTGCATAAATATTTGGTCCAAAATCGCTTTGCTCGATCTATATCGGGCCATCAAGAAACGATTGCCCATTTTCAAGACCTCACCGTATGGTTAATACGCTTTCGTCCTTGAAAATGCTCAATCGCCCCTTGCTGACCCAATCTATACCGTTTGGAACTCAAATTTTATGCAACGTTGGGGTATACTCTCCTTTTCGGACTGCTTCCCACTTTTTACTTTCTGATGAAGCGCAACATGCAACCCGGTGCTAATGACCCATTTCGGGTATAATCAAAGCAATCTGAGGAAAGATGATTAATATCACGATACACACAATGCAGGCCAATAAAAAAAAGCTGACACTTTTAAAAATAGTACCCAGTTGAATTTCCGGAGCCAATGCCTTGATGACGTATATATTTACACCAACCGGTGGTGTAATCGCTCCCATAGTCGTTACCATGGTTAAAATAATCGAGTACCATATTGGGTCAAAGCCAAGGGCTGTCCCCAGCGGGAAAAAGATGGGAATCGTAAGCACCAGAAATCCAAGAGAGTCTATAAAACAGCCTCCTATGAGGTAGATTAGCAGCACGAAAGTCAGAATGAGATAGCGCGATACATCAAGCCCGGCAGCAAAATCAGCAACCATGAAAGGGATTCTCGTTACTGCTAAGAAGCGGCTGAAAATGATGGCGCCAGTGACAAGCACAAAAACCATGCATGATATCTTGAGCGTGTCTTTGATAGACCTAATGAGGGCCTTCCAGTTCATTCGGCCGGTTGGGACAGTGACCAAAAATGCGAAAAAGACGCCTACCGCCCCCGCCTCAGTGGGGGTAAACCAACCCACGTACAGTCCCCCGATGACCAGGACAAATATGACAACCGCTTCGATGACCTGGGTGAGGGACCTTATCTTATCTTTGAGGCTTGTCCTTGGGCCTGCAGGGCCAAATGAGGGATTGATTCGGCAGATAACAAAAATGGTCAAAACGAACAAAATCCCCAAAATAATGGCAGGCAAAATACCCGCAAGGAAGAGTTTAATGATAGATTGTTCTGTCTGCAAACCAATTACAATCAGAACCACACTGGGGGGCATTACGGTACCCAATGTGCCACCGGTTACCACCGTGCCACTGCTCAAGCGGGTATCATAATTGTACTTTGTCATCTGTGGCAAAGCCACTGCGCCCATGGTAGCCGCTGTAGCCGTATTGGAGCCACAGATTGCCGCAAAAAGCTCATCCGCGCCAATGGTGGCAATGGCGAGCCCCCCCCGCCAATGGCCGAACCATTTATAGGCGGCACTGTATAGCCTTTCCGCGATCCCGGAGTTAAACGCCAGGTACCCCAAAAATACGAACAGGGGCACGACGGTGAGACCATAACTGGAAAATGTCGTCCAGACATCCGAGCCGACCATCGTGATGGCTGCTTTAAAGGAGACGACATACCAGAATCCACAAAAACCCACGATGGCCATGGCAATGCCCACTGGCATGCCTAAAAAGAAGAGGACAGCAAGGAGGATGACGATCCCTATAATTCCGATCAGTGTTGGACTCACCCGTCGCTCTCCTTTTTTTGGAAAAAACATTTCAGAAAATCGGTTAGAAAAATCAGGGAAAAGAGGGCGCAACCCAGAGCCACACCGTAAGTGAAAGGATAGTAGATTATTTTAAGTGTTTCCGTGACCTCCCCTGTCTTCCACAGGGTTGTTGCATACCGGGTGATCTGCCAGGCCACAAGGGCAAAAAAGATCATACAGATGAAATTATTAACACCGTTTAGAAACGCCCGCGTCTTTTGTGAGAATCTGAGCACCAGTACATCTACTGCAATATGGCCTTTTTTTATCTGTGTGTAGCCCAGTGCAAAGGCCGTCACAATCGCCCCGAAATATCCCATAAGTTCAAACGTGCCTAATAGTGGCGTCCAGACACGTCGCATAAATATATTTGCACAGGTTATAAAAATCATTACCAGCAAAATAGACCCTGCTATCCAGGCAAGCGCCTGATTCAGGGTATGGCTTATCTTTTCCAGAAATTCCATGGTCAGCTAACGAGATTCCAAGTCCTTTTTTGGGGGGAGATACGAGCCCGGTCGTGTTGGCCGACATCCGTACCCCCCTTTGTTTTATTAGAAACGAGAATGGTATTCTTTGGCTACTTTTATGTCTTTCAAAATGGTCCTCGCTGGCAATCCTTTGGCTTTTGCGTTTTCACTCCATTTATCTATCAGGGGTTTGAGTAATTTGTTCCAATTGGCCAGCTCTTTTTGGGTCAAGGTAATGATCTCAATATTGTGGTTCTTTTTAGACCATTCAATGGATTCGTTGACATGATTATCCATATAATTACCTGTCCACCAGGCCTGTTCCACTGACAAATTATCCATGACCTTTTGTACGTCTTCCGGCAGGGAGTTCCATTTGTCCATGTTCATGACCACGGCAAAGGGATATACGGGTCCATCTATCATGGTGACGTATTTGCAGAGTTCTGCATACTTAAAATCCATAAGGGTCTCAAGGGAAGATGCCGCACCCTTTACGACCCCTTTTTGGAGGGCTTCAGGGGTTTGGGATTGAGGCATCCCCACAGGAGCTGCACCCAATGCCTTCAAAACCTGCAAGACGCCGCCGGAAGCTCTCAGTTCCAGGCCCTTCAGGTCATCCAGATTTCTGACCGGCTTTTTGGAATAGATGTTTGCGGGCGCACAGGTAAACATGGTAAGCACTTTTACCTTTGAAAATCCTTCGGGTTTATTCTTTTCGTAGAGATCCCAAAGGCTAAGGCTTGCCACGGTTGCATTTGGAAACCCGACGGGCAAGGCAGTGGCATTCGTGACTATAAATCTCCCAGGCTGATAGGCCATACACAAGCAACCAATGTCCGCCTGGCCAGCTATAACGCCATCCATCATGGCTTTGGCCTTTAGCAATGTTCCACCCGGGAAGGTTTTAATCGCAACTTTTCCATTGGTGCGTTTTTCAACTTCCTTTTTCCATCTCTCCATCTGAACACAGGGGAAGGTGGGTGCGGGCGGAAAGTTAGCATAATTCAAATTAATCGGGCCAGCCGTGGCTGAGGTGGGGATCAGGTTAGTCGTAAACAATGTTGCCAAAAAGATTCCAGCCAGTACACATCCAATTTTTTTTCTCATATCTCTACCCTCCTTCATTGTGGATAAATTGTTAATCCCTTATCACGATAGCCTCTTTTTTCACCTCCCTTCTCTGTAAACTAAGACCCTAAAAGATGTTCGGTTCAACAAACTCCCCAAAAACATCTCTGAAGACATTCGACATCTCCCCTACCGTTGCATAACTTTTGCAGCACTCAAGCAGATAGGGCATCACATTTTTCTCTTCTCTGGCCGCCTTTTCTAGGGCCGTTAGCGAGTCCTTAACGGCCTTATTATCTCGACTTTCCTTTAATTCCCCGAGTCGCTGAATCTGCAAATTGGCCCACTCATCGTTGTATTCGTGGAGTTCCACCTCCATGTCCACACCTTCTGTGTACTTGTTTACCCCGACTTTTGTGACGCGCCCTTCCTGGATTTTTTTCTCAAACTCATAGGCCTGTCTTGCGACTTCTTTCTGCACATATCCGGACGAAACTGCCTCGATCATGCCACCGACTTTCTCCACTTTTTCCATTTCTTCAAGGATCTTTGCTTCCATTTCTTTGGTCAATGTTTCCAAAAAATATGAGCCGGCCAGTGGATCCACCGTATCCCTGAGTCCTATTTCATCCATGAGTATTTGAAAGGTCCTTAAGGAGAGGAGGGCCGCCCGCTCTGTGGGAATCGTATACGCCTCGTCAAATGAACAGAGGGCTGTTGTCTGAGCACCGGATAGGGCCGCTGCAAGGGCATAGTATGCCCCACGCATGATATTATTTTCCGGCTGCTGTTTGGTCATACCTGAACCGCCACCACCGAATATACCGCGAAGAAAAAGCGCTTTCTTGTTCTGTACATCATATCGCTCTCTCAACAACTTTGCCCACAACTTCCGTGCCGCCCGAAATTTTGCTACCGTCTCCCAGATGTTACCATAAACATTCAGATTGAAAGAAAATCGCCCGACAAAGTCTTCAGCCTTGTATCCGCGGGCGACCACATTATCGATATAGGCAAAAGCAATCATTAAGGCATAGGAGATTTCTTGTGCCGGTGTGCAACCCGATTCTCGGATATGGTACCCCGCTACAGAAACGGGATTGCACCTGGGCAGTTCCTTCATAGCGTACTCTATCGTGTCACCGATGAGCCGCACTGCCGGTTCCACGGGATAGATCCAAGCCCCCCGGCCAACCATCTCCTTGAGGATATCGTTCTGAGGCGTGGCCGAGATCTCATTCTTTTTGTATCCGAATTTTTCGGCCATCGCCTGATACATGGCCAGCATGATGCTGGCCACAGCATTAATGGTAAGACCCGCACCGATTCGGTTCAGTTGAATATCCTTGAATGCGATTTCAAAGTCCCTCAAGGAATCAATGGCCATACCCACACGTCCCACCTCGCCTTCGGCCATGGGATCATCCGAATCAAGACCCATTTGTGTGGGGAGATCAAAGGCCACATTAAGCCCCGTCTGTCCATGGGAGATCATCAGTTTGAATCGTTCATTTGTCTCCTCCGGTGTACCAAACCCGGTGTACTGGCGGGTTGTCCAGTTTCGACTCCTGAAGCCCAAAGGGTGAATCCCGCGGGTAAACGGAAATTCGCCGGGATCCGCGAGATCCTTCTGGTAATCAAAGCCGATCCGGTCAAGATCGTCAGGCGTATAGACCGGCTTGATCTCTATGCCTGACTGAAGGGTAACTTCTTTAATGGCATCTTTCTCATCTTTAATATATGTGGCAACGCCCATAATTCCCTCATTTTTTTAATTAAATTTTAATATTTTTCCATGTGCTTTTGGGCTAAATATCTCTGCAATGTCAGTGGGTAATTGCCTTTTCCTCAATAAACTTTACGATCTCATTAAAATGAACGCCCCCGGGAAAAATTCCATTCACGCCGATGTCCTTAAGGGTTGGGATGTCTTTGTTCGGAATAACCCCCCCCACGACAATCAGTTTATCCCCAATAGCCTGCTTGTTCACCAGCTCCATCAGTTTCTTGCAAATGGGAATGTGCGCACCGGACATGATGGAAAGGCCGATGACATCGGCGTCTTCCTGGATAGCCTGGTTAACAATGCTGGGGACGCTCTGGTGAAGACCGGTATAAATTACTTCCATACCGGCCTCTCGCATGGCATGGGCGACCACTTTTGCCCCTCTGTCGTGGCCATCCAGCCCTGGTTTGGCCAATAAGACCCTTATTTTTCTATTTCCCATACGTGTTAGCTCTCCTGAAAAGTAAGTTCGCTTTGCTCATCCCCGCTGAAACAGAGGGTAGAATGGTGGAAATCATCTATTTTACATTTTGGAATTTTTCGGGGCACACTTCAAGCCCTCCTTTTAGGGGCAGCTTATTTTAGCGAAGATATTGCCTTGAAATAGTCGTCTGTAATACCTCATGCGTTCCGCCCCCATACAGGAGAAACCGATTATCCCTGTAGTATCTCTGGACATTGTACTCCATGGAATAACCATACGCACCAAAAATTCTCATGGCTTCATCTGTTGCACTGCATGCTGATTCAACGGTGAAATATTTACCCATAGAGGCTTCATTCAGGCAGGGAATCTTGTCATCGATCAGATGGGTAACCTTATCGACCATCAGTCTGCCGGCCTCCAGGTTCACGGCCATGTTGGCAATCTTTGCCTGAATGAGCTGGTACTTTCCAATGGGTTTGCCAAATTGCGCCCTTTCTTTACAATACCGTATCGAATCATCCATTGCCGCCCGATGGAGGCCCAGAGCCAGGGCAGCGGTCATGATGCGGATTTCTGCCAGTATGGTGAGCAACACATCCAGACCTCTGCCGAGCTTACCCAACATGTATTCAGGCGGGACATGACAGTTGTTGAAATAAATTTCCGAGAGTGATGATGTTCTTGTCCCCAGGGTTTCAAACTTCTTGCTGTGGGAGAAACCGGGTGTATCGCTGGGGATAAAGAAAAACATCAGTCCTTTTAATTTCTTTTCCGGGTCAGTTTGGCAGAGAACGGTATGGAAATCCCCATATGGGCCACTGGTTGACCATGTCTTCATGCCATTGATCACATATCCGTCATCGGTCTTTGTGGCAAGCGTTCTTACCGCACTGAGATCGGATCCCGCCTCGGGTTCTGTTAGCTGAAAGGCCCCGATCTTTTCTCCCCTCAAGGCCGGCCGTAAATATTCTTCATGCATCTCTTTCGTGCCATAGAGATAGAGGCCATTTGTCCCCATTAGACATTGCATGGCCGTCACGGCAGCCAAACTCAAAAGTCCACGCGCCAATTCCTCCATGGCGATACAGTAAAGCGATGTGTTTCCGCCGGACCCCCCTACTTTCTTGGGATATCTAATCCCCAGGACACCCATATCAGCAAGCTTTTTGAACAGGTCAAATGGAAATTCGCCCTTCTCATCAAGCTCTCTGGCCACCGGGATCACTTCCTCATCTACAAATCGGGCCATGACCTTTCTGATGAGCTTTTCCGGATCTGAGCGCAGCATGATATCCCCCTATTTCCCTTTGCTATCCTTAAGTGCTTTTGAAAATGCCGGAACTGCTTCGTGAAGGTCACCCACGATGCCCCAATCAGCCACTTCAAATATAGGAGCCCGGCCGTCTTTGTTGATGGCAATGATATATCTCGACCCTAACATTCCGGCCCTGTGCTGAATAGCCCCGGAGATACCGCATGCAATATATATTTCCGGTCTTACGGTCTGGCCCGTCTGTCCGACCTGCCGGTCAGCCGGTAGCCATCCCTCCTCAACAATTATCCTTGTCCCCGCCACTTCACCGCCCATGATTTTTGCGAGTGAAAAAAGAGATTTCATCCCCTCCTTTGAACCCACACCCCTTCCGCCGGCCACGATTACTTTAGCATCACTCAGGCTGACGCCTTTGGTCTTTTCCCTCACTGACTCCAGGATCTTTGTGCCGATATCCTTTTCAGTCAGGGAAACGTTACAGTTTATCACATTCCCTTTACTCCCGGTCTTGGGTAAGGCCTCCATAACGCCGGGTCTGACCGTGGCCATCTGGGGACGTGAATACCGGTTGGCGATCGTAGCCATGACATTCCCGCCAAAAGCAGGCCGGGTCTGAAGAAGGATTCCCTCCTCCGGATCAATGGTTAATTCTGTGCAGTCCGCAGTGAGCCCCACTCCCACCCTGCGCGACACACGCGGCGCAAGGTCACGGCCGATATGGGTAGCGCCCATGAGCAGGATGTTGGGTTTATATTCATTGACTAATTTTTCAACAACGTCTGTGTAGGCAATGGTGCGGTATTCTTTCAGATTTTTGTGCTCTGCCAGATACACGTTGTCTGCACCATACGCCATAATCGTATCGCATAGCCCTGACACCTGGTCGCCCAATAGAAAAGCCGAGACGTCTTGGCCTAATTCGCCGGCCAGTTCCCGGGCCTTGCCCAGAAGTTCCAGGGAAACCCTGTTCAATGTGCCCCCTCTCTGTTCAGCAAAGACCCAAACCCCTTTTCTGTCGTTGAAATCGGGAATGGCCCTTGGTTCCACGTCCGTCTGAATGGCTTTTTCTTTACATACCTCAAGACAGGCTCCGCAGGAGGTGCAGTGCTCAAGGATGTGGGCCTTTCCATCGCTTACTTCCACGGCGCCATAAGGACATACTTTAACACAGCGTTTGCAGCCATTACATAAATCTATCTCAACCCAGACTGCCATTTGCATTTCTCCTTAATCCGACACGACCTTTCTCAGATCAGTTTATTTTCCTTGAGCTTTTCGACCAATGTACCGGCAACTTTTTTAGCATCACCCTCCAGCATCTCTCCCTGCCTTTTAAACTTGGGAGCAAAGGTCTTAATCACTTGCGTAAAAGATCCTTCCAGCCCCACATCACTTGCCTGTACACCGATGTCAGCCGCGTTCCAGATCTTGATGGGCGACTTTTCTTTGCATGCATCTATCAGTCTCCCAATCGCAGGATATTGAGGCACATTCAATTCCCCAATGACTGTCAGCAAGGCCGGTAGAGTGCACTGTAAACGCTCATAGCCACCCTCAAGCCGTTTTTTGACAATTATGGTTTTTTTCTGGATTTTTTCAATCTCAAAGACATAGGTTACCTGAGGCACGTGTAAATAGTCGGCCACCTGGGGCCCTATCTGGGCGGTGTCTCCATCAATGGCCTGCCGACCGCAAAAAATCAAATCATACTTGCCTATCTTTTCTATGCTTTTCCCCAGGGTAGACGAAGTGGCCCATGTATCAGCGCCGGCAAACGCATTGTCTGAGAGAAGAATCGCTTCATTGGCTCCCATGCCTATGGCCTCGGATAGCGCATCAATTGTCTGAGGGGGCCCCATGGAAATAACGGTCACCTTACCGCCTTCAGCCTTCTTTAGGCTGATGGCTGCCTCCAGGGCATGCCGATCATCGGGATTGATGATACTTTCTACGCCTTCCCTGATGAGGCTTCCCGTTTTGGGGTCTAATTTAACATCCGTTGTATCAGGGACCTGCTTAATTAAAACGATGATGTTCATTGTGTTTACTCCGCTTCTGGCATTTGCGGCTTTCTGTATAATAAGGTCAATGTTCGTCTATCCTGAAGTTTTTATATGATTCCCTTGTCCTTAAGTCTCGCAAGATCCTCATCCGTGTACCCTAATCGGCCATAAACCTCGCCATTGTGCTCCCCAAACCGCGGGGGAAAGGAGAGCTCACGATTTAGGTCTTCCAGGTAGGGTGTCATGTTGGGGGGGGGTGGCAGGGTAATTCGGGTCCCGGTCTTGTCGTCTTGGGCAAATAGTAACCTGCGTTCCACAAGGGGGTCGGCGACCACTTCGGGAATGGGTTTTATCTTGCTTATGGGAAGCGTGATCGAGTTGAATAATTCGATTAATTCCTCGGAAGTATGCCTTTTAGTAATTTCATTGATGGACTGGTTCAAATTTTTCACGTCCCCGATCCGGCCTGCATTTTTCTCATACTCGGGTTTGTCTAGGGATTTAAACATCTCCTGGGAAACTAAAGATTTCCACTGCCTGTCATTACCCACAGCCACATATACAAACCCGTTACTTGTTTTATAAACGGAAACTGGAGAGAAAAATTCGTGGGTATTGCCCCGCCGGGTGATTTTTTTCTTAAGTAGGGTAGACAGTGTGATTGGAACCGTGAGCCATGATACAGACGACTCAAACATGGACATATTGATACATGAGCCCTCTCCTGTGACCTCACGTTTATAAAGGGCCTTCATTAAAAGCCCATAGGAATGCTCGCTGGTGCCCATATCCGGAAGGGGGATGCCCAAAACCTGAGGGTCCCCATCCGCTTCACCGGTCATGTCCATCAGGCCTGATCTTGCTTGCAAAATAGGATCGTATGCCGCCTCATTGCTGTCCGGACCAAAACCGGTAACCCCCAGCCAAATGATGTCTGCCTTCAGGGCCTTGATGGACTCATAATCAATCCCCAGTTTTTGATAATTCCTGGGGAGCTGATTGGTTGCAAAGATATCGACTTTCAGATCCTGTATGAGCGACTGGAAGATTTTCTGGCCCTCCGGGTCTCCAAGGTTCAGCGTCAGGGCTTTTTTGCCTGAATTGATACACAGGTAGTAGGCATTCATCCTCTCTTCTTCCAGCACATTTTCCCCAACGAGCCGGTTTGGGTCCCCATATACGGGGTGCTCCAGTCTTATGACCTGCATTCCGTCGTGGGCCAATCGGTATGTCAAATAGGGTAAAACGGTCGCCTGTTCAAGGGATAAAACGGTGAGATTTTCGAAAAGATGCATTAGGTTCCTCCTTCCGGTCTTGGGGTCCTCCGGGCCAGCGGCCATGGTGAAACGGGGTTTTCTGGGGGGACGAGAGTAGCTACAAAATAGTTACATTGTATCACTTTTTTACTGAAATTAACGGGGTCTGTCAAGAGGTTTTCCTGCGTCTTGAACGTCTTTTCTTCTGATACTTTTGCACGGCTCTGTTGTGTTCAGTCAGGGTTTTTGAAAAATAGTGGCTACCGTCGTTTTTGGATACAAAATAGAGAAAATTGGTTTTGGCCGGGAAAAGAACGGCCTCAATTGCCGCTTTACCAGGGTTGGCTATTGGCCCCGGGGGGAGGCCCCTGATAACATAGGTATTATAGGGGGTGCGTTGCGTCAGGTGCTTTTTTTTCAGGTTACCGCTGAAATCCTTGATACCATAAATTACAGTGGGATCACTTTCAAGACGCATCTTCTTTTTTAGACGATTCAGGAAAACGCTAGCAATAATGGGTCGTTCTTCAGCACGACCCGTTTCCTTTTCAACGATGGATGCGAGAGTGATAATTTCCTCTAGGGTCATGCCGGATTGTTCGATTTTTTCTCGAAGTGGGCCGATTTCCTTCCAAAAATGATTTATCATCACCTCGACAACCAACACTGGGGAGAGCCCCCGGCCAAACTGGTAGGTGTCAGGATAAAGATAGCCTTCCAGGCCCTGTCCGGATATCCCGTACCGTTTTGCAACATCCGGATCACCGGTGACTGCCAGGAATTCCTCATTGTATACAAGGCCTTTTTCCTCCAATAACTCCCCGATCTGTTTCATGGTATACCCTTCAGGGATCGTTATCGGGTGGGTGATAACTGCCCCTTTGCTTAGCGTCTCCAGGATTTTAAGGGGCGGCATGCTTGAGCTCAGGCGATACTCCCCGGCCTTTATGCTTCTGCTGTATCCCATGAGTCTTGCCCAAAGCAGGAAAAGGGGTTTACCCGTGATGATCTTTTTAGATTCGAGGTCATCGGCGACTTTGTTCAGTGTTGAGCCGTCGCGAACAAAAAAGATCTGCTCATTTCCTTCTGTCTCAAAAGGGGTTGAAAGATAATACCCAAATCCAACAACCAGAAATATCCCCATCAGAAAAACAAGACCGATGAAAATATAAATAAGTCTATTCCGCAAAAAATGGGTTGACATCATACGCCTTGGTCAAGTTGTCATGGATCGGCTCAAGAGCCGAGAGAATCTGCATTTTATCCTTCCATTTAGGGTCGATTATGTAGTGCCCGAACGAAAACTGTTATTTTTCCCAATCTCTACGTCAGACTCAAATTATAATCCTCGAAATACTTTATGTATTCCTGTGGTTATAATTTTCGCCTTTCTTGATCTTGGAAAAAATTCCTAGTTTTCGTTCAGACACAATGTAAGCACCGTCACTTTTCAGAAATCTGACGGATTGCCGTCGCCGTGGATTGCATATCCTGTAATGTGTTAAAATATCCCATGCTTATACGAACTGTTCCCTCAGGAAACGTTCCCAGGGTCTTGTGAGCAAGGGGGGCACAATGCAGGCCCACCCGAACAAATATATCATATTCATTATCTAGCCGATCACCGGCGGCCTCTAAAGGGATGCCCTCCTCCATCCATGCCAGATTGATAGATCCACACCCTCCCAATTCGTGGTCAGACCCGGTCGGAAGAATGCTGTCAAAGGTTATGGAGACAGTCGCTGTTTGACGTTCGGCATCGAGTGGCCCATAAATTGTGACGCCCGGCACCGGGTGAAGAAGCTTAAGCAGGGCTGCTGTGAGGCCTTTTTCATGTGCCCTTATGTTGGGTACCCCTTCCTTCAGGATAAAATCGACGCCTGCGCCAAGCCCGGCAATGCCAACAGTATTTTGTGTTCCACTTTCGAGGGCATCCGGCAAGAAGTCGGGTTGCTCCAATTTTTCAGAAACGCTGCCTGTCCCCCCGCGCTTTAAGGGGCGGAGGGTCAGTCCTTCTCGGATGTAAAGACCGCCGGTCCCCTGGGGCCCCAGAAGGGCCTTGTGTCCTGTAAACGCCAGAAAATCGATGCCATCGGCCGTAACATCAATGGGATAACACCCTGCGGTCTGTGCGGTGTCAAGAAGAAGCGGGATGTCTCCTAAAGCGTTTTTTACGGCTTTCACATCCTGGATTGTGCCGCAGACATTCGAGGCGTGGTTCAAGACCATTAATGCGGTTTGTTTTTTTATGAGACTTGGCAGGGCATCTATGTCAAGAAACCCCTTCCCATCGCAAGGCGCGACGGTCAGGGTGATGACGTCGCGTGCTTCAAGATCTTTTAGCGGGCGTAAAACGGAGTTATGCTCCATCGCTGAAATGATGACGTGATCCCCGGCTTTCAGAAAGCCATAAATAGCCGTATTGAGTGATTCTGTGACATTCATGGTAAACGCAATGCGTTTTGGGTTGGGAATATTAAAAAGCGCTGCAAGCCGTTCACGCGTGTGCTGGACAATTCGCGATGCCTCAATTGACAATTGATGGCCTGACCTGCCTGGATTCGCCCCCACGTCGTTCATGTAATGAATCATCGCTTCGGTGACCTGCGGCGGCTTGGGAAACGACGTTGCTGCATTGTCTAAATAGATCGTCTTTTTCATGATGGGTTGGGGTCAAAGGTCAGATGGTTTGTCTATAGCGTTTAAAGCGCAAATGCGATGGCTTTAATGAGTGCTCACTTGACACAATAGTGCTTTTATCCTACGCTTATTTCCATTAAATAGCAATCAGGTTACCTGAACTGCCACGATAATCATTTTTATTGACAGCATTTTACCATTTTCTTCAATTACATCAAAGCGGCGGAACATATATCTGGAATTTTTTTATTTTAGGTATCCCTCGTAGTGTTACATTACCCAATGACTCAAAAGAGAACCTGAAGGAAATTGCGATTAATGGAAATTAATCATGTTTAAGCCCGAAGGGGTTTATGTGGCGATGCTCACGCCCTTCACTGAAGATGGATTCATCAATGAAGCGGAAATGAGACGAATCACTGATTTCCTGTGTGAATCCGGTGTCCACGGGTTATTTCCGGTAAGCACTGTGGGGGAATATATCCATATGACACAGGAAGAAAAAGTTCGACTCATGAATATTGTTGTTGATCAGAGTCGTGGAAGAATAAACGTTACACCGGGTGTTGGAAGCACTCATCCAGCTGACTCCATTTTTTTGGCCAAAAAAGCAAAAGAAATCGGTTGTGACGGTGTCGTTGTTGCACCTCCCTATTTTTATCCTCTCTCACAGGAAATGATTGAAAAGTATTATGAAACCATTTCAGACAGTATTGACTTGCCCATTATTCTTTATAATATCCCCCTTTTCTCACCACCTTTGAGCTACGATGTGGTTATGCGTCTTTCCCGGCGAAAAAATATCGTGGGCATGAAAGACAGCAGCGGTAGCATGGTGGATTTTCTTCACTTCATGGACCAAGTCAGACTCGTTGGTGAGGATACACATTTTTTAACAGGAAGAGAGGAAACTCTTTTGCCCTGCCTCATGATGGGAGGCAAGGGATGCATGACGGCGACCTCCGGGATTTTACCGGAGATTATGATGGGTATTTATGAAGAATGGAAGAAAGGGAATTATGCTCAGGCTAAGGAGCTTCAATACTCAGTACTTTTACTTATACGCGACATGTTTGAGCTACCGGTCCCACTGGGATTTAAGATCGCCTTGGAAACGAGAGGCTTCAAAATGGGTCCCCCGAAGCAACCCCTTTCAGATGCCGAGCAATATAAGGTTAAAACCGTGAAGACGAGAATCGAAAAAATCATGCACTCTTTTTTGAGAAAATTCCCCCGGAACCAATGAAAAGGAAAAAGATGATCCCAACTAAGCCATTAACCATTCGACTGAATGCCGCGGACAATGTGGTGGTGGCGATTGACGAGATAACAGCAGGAGCGCGGATACCGGGAGAAGATATTGTTTGCCGGGATACCATCCCCCCTGGACACAAACTCGCGATCACCGGTATCGATCCTCACGCACCCGTGCGTAAGTATAATCAAATCATCGGGTTTGCCTCACGCCCTATCGCCCAGGGCGAACATGTACATACCCACAATCTGAAAACAAGGGCTTTTTCTCGCGATCCTGCAATAGGGCTCGATCGACGTCCGACCGATTATGTCACGGCGCAGAAAAGGGCAACGGTTCAAGGCATTCCGCGGGCGGATGGGCGGGTGGGTACCCGTAATTACATCGGGGTGCTACCTACCGTCAACTGCTCGGCCACGGTGGCCAGGTATATTGCCGACGCCTTGCAGGGGGATGCGCTTTCAGATTTTCCCAATGTCGACGGTGTGGTCGCCTTGTGCCATGGAACCGGGTGCGGTATGGCGGGTAGTGGGGAAGGGTTCGAGATCCTGCAGCGGACAATCGGGGGTTACGCCAGACACCCCAACTTTGCAAGCGTGCTTCTGGTTGGATTGGGCTGTGAGGTCAACGAAATTGGGTCTCTTCTTGAAAATAGGCATCTTGAGACCGGGCCTTTACTACAGACCATGACAATCCAGCAACAAGGTGGCACCGCAAAAACGGTGCGCGAGGGTGTGATCCGCATACGCGATATGCTCCATGAAGCCAACCGCGTTGAACGGAGCCCAGTGCCCTTGAGCCGACTTGTTCTCGGTCTGGAATGCGGGGGGTCTGATGCTTATTCGGGCATCACTGCAAATCCGGCACTTGGTGCAGCTGTTGACATTTTGGTGCGCAACGGAGGGACCGCCGTTTTAAGCGAAACACCAGAGATTTATGGTGCAGAACATCTTCTCACCCGTCGGGCTGTCAATGGGGCTGTGGGGGAAAGACTGGTTCAGCGTATCCGATGGTGGGAGGAATATACCGCCCGTAATGGCGGCGAGATGGACAACAATCCCTCACCTGGCAATAAAGCAGGGGGATTGACCACTATTTTAGAAAAATCACTGGGTGCTGTGGCCAAGGGCGGCACCACAAACTTGATGGACGTCTACCGTTACGCTGAACCTGTCACTTCCAATGGGTTGGTTTTTATGGACACGCCGGGCTACGATTCCGTCTCGGTGACTGGAATGGTTGCGGGCGGCGTGAATATCGTATGTTTCACAACAGGACGGGGGTCCGTCTTCGGATGCAAACCCGTGCCAAGCCTTAAGCTGGCCACCAATACGGCCATGTACAGCCGCATGACGGATGATATGGATGCGAATTGCGGTATCATACTCGACGGTGAGACAACTATCGAGGAGATGGGAGAGCACATCTTTCAGCTTATCCTTGAGACCGCGTCCGGGAAGAAGACCAAAAGTGAGCTGCTCGGTTTTGGTGATAACGAGTTTACACCCTGGCAAATCGGCTCGGTGATGTAAACGTTGTCTATCATCCGGATGACAGTCGTCATCAGTGCTATCAATCCGCCATCGCAAGACAGCAGGCGCTTTATGAGCGCCTGCGTATCAGGGAAGCCCCTTGAGATATTAGCCTATATCAGTTCTGTTTTTACTTCATGAAATTCACCGGCATTTGAGAATCGCTCGTAATTAAATTTGTTGTACCAGGTCATGTATTCCTCTTCGGGTCGGGTCCTTTTTTCCAGTTCGTCCCACACCTCTTTCGGTAAATCCCAGTCAGCAGATTTCATGTTCTCTTCCAATTGATCGACGGTTTTGACACCGATAATCACCGAAGTGACAAATTTTCGACCCAGGGGCCAGGTAATGGCGAGTTTGGCCATAGGGATTCCGGATTTCGTGGAAACATCCTCAACTATTTCTGAAGTTTTGTACCCTATGGGGTGCCAGAACCGGGGTCCGTCCACTTCTGTTCGAAAAAAAGCCCGTGTGCCGTTCTCAGGTTTTCTCTGCTTCCCATACTTGCCGGTCAGTAACCCGCCGCCAAGTGGACTGAAACAGGCGATGCCGATGCCTGCATCAACGGCCGCGGGTATGATTTCCCTTTCCAGTTCCCTGTGGATCAGGCTGTAGATATACTGACCGGCCACCATTTTTTCAAGGTTGTGTGTTTCGGATACGCCTTGTGCCTTGGCCAACTGCCATCCAAAAAACATGCTGGCCCCCGTATAACGGACCTTACCCTGCCGCACGAGATCGTCCATGGCCCGAAGCGTTTCCTCAAATGGCGTTACAGGGTCGGGAACATGGACGTAGTAGATGTCTATATAATCGGTTTTCAGTCGTTTGAGGCTTTTTTCACAGGAAGAAACAATTTGCTTGCGGTTGGCGCCAAACTGCGTGATGGCCGGACCCGATGGGAGGGAAAATTTGCTGGCGATGATGATCCCGTCACGGTTCAGATCCGGCATGAGATTGCCTACGATCTCCTCGGATCGTCCGCCAGCATAGATATCGGCAATATCCAGGCAATTTCCGCCCGCCTCGATGTAATTTCTGGTAATGGCATGGGATTCCTTTTCATCGCATCCCCATTTGGGGGCGCCAAAGGTCATTGTTCCAAGCGTAATCCGTGACATTAATAGGCCGGAAGCGCCGAGATAACGATATTTCATTGACCGTCCTCCTTTTAGATTGGGATAATTCTTACTGTTAAAAGATAATCGCCATCTTATCTCATGAGTGTCTTTCAGGTCAATCGTCCATTCACCTTGAACCCCCGGCCCGGACCTGGCTTTCCTCTCCCGCCACATAGAAACTCGTGGTGCGAAATTTAGTACGACCGTTTCAAGAATCGTTATCGAGTTGTGCCAGGGCAGGCGTGAACCATTGAACATTAAACCAAAATAGAAAAAACCAAAAAAAGTCTTGACAAGCCGTATGAATTTCATTATTGAATTTTGTATGCAAAATTTTAAATGCATTTTTTGACAAACAGGAGATTTCCGTGAAGAACTTGGGTGCTGAATACGAAAATTTAGATCATAAGGCCTATCAGGTCATTAAAGACATGATCATCGAGCGGAAAATCAAACCCGGCCAGAAAATCCCCCAGGAAAAACTCGCAGACGAACTGGGTATCAGCCGAACCCCACTCGTCAACGCACTCAAATATCTTGAACACGAAAAACTCATTCAGGTCTTGCCTCGGCGCGGTTACTTCGTGCGTCTTTTTACCCAAAAGGAAATGATTTACATTTTCGAACTCCGTGAGGTGCTTGAAGGATTGGCCGCAAGACGGGCGTGTCAGGAAATTACCGAGGCGCAAGTTCACGGATTAAATAAATTTTTTAAAAAATTCAATGGGTTAAAAGAAATAAGTGACTTCAAGGCATATGCCAGTGAAGACCGCTCCTTTCATAACTTTATTGTCGAGATCGGTGCCAAGGAATTCCTGAAGAGTATCCTTCAGACGTATAACATCATTGCCTTCAGCTACCAACTCGATAACTCTGAGGGTCTGGTCAGGCCTCCCAGTGATACCATCGGTGAACATCTGGCCATCATAAAAGCCATCAGTGATCGAAACCCCGGTCAAGCTGAGGACCTGATGCGTCTGCACCTCAGGCGATCCATGGAAAACCTGAAAGAAGGAAACAGAAAGACAGGAAAAAACGACTGAAAGGAATTCACAATGGACAATCTGATTATATGCGTTGCGCCCTGCCCGGGGGATATAGCAGAAGAGAAATTCCCCACAAAGATGGATGTGGTTGATGAGGTCACTCGTTCTTATGAAGCCGGGGCATCCGTCGTTCACCTGCATGTTCGAGACGAATCGGGGTATCAAACAATGGATACCTCTTTGTTTGGACGTCAGGTGGCGGGAATTCACGCCGCCTGTCCGATGGTCATTGAGGGATCGACCGGTGGGACACCTGAGCATACCTTAGCGGAACGATGTGTGTCCATTACGGTTCCGGGTGTAGAATTGGGATCCCTGAATATGGGATCTGTCAATCTGTTTGGTGGTGTCTACCAGAATCCAATGTCTGATATCCGGTATTACGCACAGGAACTCGAGAAAAACGACATCAGGCCGTCACTCTGTATATTCGATCTGTCCATGTTTAATAATGTAAGAAGACTTCATGAGGAAGGAGTATTAAATGACCCATTAATCTATAATCTCGTATTCGATGCGCCAGATGCTTTACCCTATTCAAAAAAATATCTGGACATCTTTTTAGACGAGATGCCGGCAAACGCAGTGTGGTTTCTTACCCGTCACCAAGCCCCCGGATCACTCGGTTTTCGAGATGCCCTTGAGTGCGGCGGGCATGTCCGTGTCGGATTTGAGGACGGCCCCTTTCTCTCATCGGGGCAAAAGGCCCGATCCAATGCAAAGCTTGTAGAAGACATTGCTCAAGCGGCTGAATCATTGGGGCGAAAAGTGGTGGGGTGCGACAAGGCAAGGGAAATCCTGGGGTTGGATACCTAACGCAGGCGGGACAACGCTTGATCCGGGTTTGCCGTCAGAGAGTGAAAGGAGGTGATAAGAGAGCATATCATGGGCCGCATTGGGACAGCTTGTGGGTCGTTTAATGCGGTAAGACAAACACGCAATCAGAACGTCGAAGGCTGGGCCTCGAGGGTCCATTCAAAACAAGTAATCTAAAACGATAAAGGAGGGTATTAAGATGAAAAAGTTTTTGGGCATATGTTTAATTGTACTTTTGGCTGTTAGTGTGACCGCAGCTTATGGCGCAGGGAAGGGATTCCCAAAGCGAAATATCACCGCGGTGGTCGTATGGGGTGCCGGTGGCGGAACCGATACCTGCAATCGGATCATACACGCTGAGATGTCTAAATTTCTGGGCGTCAACGTCAATGTCATCAACAAGACCGGCGGTGTTGCCGGTTCGGTGGGAATGGCCCATGCGTATAAGCAGCCCCACGACGGCTACACGCTGTGTGGGTTGTCCGAGTCCAATGTCACCGCCGGTGTACAGGGGGGCTGGGACAAGAAGTTTGACGTCTGGGAAACTTTTATTGTGGGTGGATCACCGGACATCATCTCTGTAACGCCCAAAACCCCTTATAAGAGCCTTAAAGACCTGATTGAAGCCGCCAAGAAAAGCCCAAACAGCATCAAAGCGGCAGCCAGTGGTGCGGGTTCCATCCACCATCTCAATCTGCTGGCTCTGGAAAAAGGCTCTGGAGCAGACTTCAACTTTATTCCTTATAAGGGTTCCGCTCCCAGTCAGAACGCGGCCATGGCCGGTGAGGTCTCAGTTGTTGTGACGTCTCTGGCCGAACAACAGCAACTGCTGCGTGGTGGCAAATTAAGGGCACTGGGCATGTTAATCCCGGATTCGTTCACGGTCGAAGGGTTGGGAACCATCCCGTCATCTTTCGATGCCTATCCCGGTCTGTCCAAATACCTGCCCATTTCCCAGGCCATTGGATTTGCAGTGCCGGCCGGTGCGCCTGAAGAGGCCAAAGCTGTCCTCAGGGCGGCGTTTAAAAAGGCGATAGCCACTGAAAAGGTGAAAAAATGGGCTAAAGATAATTACTATCTGCTTTCAGGCAAAACCGGTGCCGAATCGAAAGCCGTATTTGATGCACTCGAATCAAATTTTGCCTGGACCCTGTGGGAACTGGGTGCAGCGACGGTTAATCCGTCCAAGCTCGGTATTCCGAAACCGTAATCGTATTTGGGATTGACATTAATAAATAACGATAAATGGGTGAGCTTTAGACATTGGAGGCATGCCAGAGGCGGAATGGGTTGTACAGAGAGATCACCATCCCGCCCGCGGCTGTCTACAATGTTATCCGTTAGGGATGAGCAGGGGTGAATGCATCATGATGAACAAAGAAAGACTCAGGAAGGCCGATTTTTTTTCAGGCATCATTATTCTGTTATTTGGTGTCTGGATTGTAAGACAGGCCTTCAAGATGCCCATGAAAGACAGCTGGGGGGGGGTCCAGAATGTCTGGTTCGTCTCTCCTGCTCTGTTTCCCTTATTGGTGGGAGTCGTGATTATCATTTTGGGCGGACTTTTGAGCAGAACGGCATGGAAGACAGTCGGCGGACAAGAAATCGGCAAGGTCATAAGCTGGTTGTTAAGCAAAAGCAATTTGGAATTCCTGGGCAGTACACCGACGCTTCGGTATTATGCCATTGTCACCCTGTTCCTCTCCCTTGTTTATCTGAATGTTCCGAGGATTGATTTTTTCCTTGCCAGCTTTCTTTTTCTCTTTGTCTTTATCACCATGTTCTATTTTGATGATGACAGACTCCTGAAAAGACTTTTCTTTTTTTATCTGGCCGGCGTCGGTGTGCTCATTTTCTATTTTGCGACAGGAATCGACGCATTGCTCCATAAGTCTATACCTTATGCCGGTGATGGGTTGGCTCTTTTTTTCATCCTGTCATACTGCTTCTATGCCTGGGTATGGGTCCGAAACAACCCGATCTTAAGAAAAAAATACAGAACTGCCATAATCATTACGCTGACCACACTGATTATCGTTCTCCCGATCTTCAAATACTTTCTGTTGGTACCCATGCCGACTGAAGGTCTCGTCGTGACCTTTCTGGATAAGGTGTGGTACCTGGATTTCTGATTTTTACCTATGGAGGTGACGCACATTCATGTCGGTGTTCGAAAGAATAGCCTTCTATTTTGAAACGGTCTTCCATCTCGCTTCAGAACCGGTTCATTTATTGATCCTTTTCGGATCGGTCATGCTGGGGATTATGTTCGGTGCGATGCCGGGTCTGACCTCAACCCTCGGCGTGGCCCTTTTGACGGCCATGACCTACGGTATGGGACCGGCCACGGCAATGGTCTGCCTGCTGGCCATCTATGTGGGTGGCACCTACGGGGGGTCCTATGCCTCCATTCTCATAAACATCCCCGGCACGGCTGCTTCCGCTGCCACGGCCTTGGACGGGTATCCCCTTGCCTGCAAGGGGGAAGGGGGTCGGGCGATCGGCCTGACCACCACGACATCCGCCATAGGGACCATAATCAGTATGCTCTTCCTGGTGAGTATTTCCCCTATTATTTCTTATTTCGCCCTTCAGTTCACATCCTTTGAATTCTTTCTGCTGGCTTTTTTCGGGATTTTGATCAGCGGCACCCTGACCAGCCCTGACCTGGTGATTAAGGGTTGGATTGCCGGTTTTTTAGGGCTTTTCATGGCCTGTGTGGGACGGGATCTATTGCAATTTTATCCAAGATTTACATTCGGTTTTTCAGAAATGGACAGTGGGATCGAAGTGGTTCCGGTGCTGATCGGGGCTTTTGGCATTCCTCAGATCATACAGGTTCTCAAGGATCGCGTCATCATCGGGGAGGCACAAAAATTCCAGAAAATTTTGCCTGAATTCGGTACCATTATCAGAAATATTCCCCATATCATCAGATCCGCCTTTATCGGTGTAGGGATCGGATCCGTCCCAGGTATCGGGGAAGATATTGCGGCATGGGTCTCGTACGGCGCGGCCAAGAACATCTCCAAACACCCTGAACGGTTCGGCAAGGGAGAGTATACGGCCGTACTTTCTACAGAAACGGCCAATAACGCCTGCGTGGGTGGGGCCATGATCCCTCTGCTCAACCTGGGTATCCCGGGCAGCCCCCCGGCAGCCATGCTGCTTGGTGCCCTCATGCTGCACGGTGTCACGCCCGGCCCCATGATCACGTTTGAACATCCCAATTTCATCATTGAGGTGGCAGCTATCCTTCTACTCGCCTCCATGACCATGTGGGTCGTTGGTATGTTGCTGGCCAAACAGGTTGTCAAGGTGCTTCGAATTCCACCCCCCCTGTTCATGCCGATCATCGGGGTTTTGTGTATCATCGGCTCTTATTCATTAGGCCTCAACGTGTTTAACCTCTATCTTATGTTGCCGGTAGGGATCATCAGTTATTTTCTCACTGAAATGGGATACCCCATCGCCCCGCTGGTGATTGGCGTCATTCTGGGGCCGATGGCCGATGAGAATCTCCGCAGGGCCTTAATGGTCTCCCAGGGCAGTTTTTTACCCGTTTTTACCCGACCTGTTTCACTGATCCTGTTTTTGATCATTGTGTGGACGGTCGTGAGCCAGTTTCAATTTTTTAAAACTTTTAAAAACGAACTTGTCGCTAAACTGTTTCGGAGGAAGTCACGCAAACCGGACGTCAAAGCCGAACAGACTGTAGAGGATTAATCACTTGATCGGTGTATCTCCAGCATATTTTATTTCCCGTTTCAGCGATCGATTCACACCCTTTGATGTGGCTGAAGGTCTGATTGATCTGGCTGAAATGGGGTTCCCTGGATTTCAATTGGAGGTGTTTCATGTTG